>PJTQ01000055.1_pt1 | contig 219981 bp, 196 predicted proteins | sample 1512231 | NCBI WGS metagenome assembly PJTQ01 (sample SAMN08177688, study PRJNA422409) | Soil metagenome, whole genome shotgun sequencing project. | isolation source: Soil (3) enriched on wood chips | place: USA: Madison | collected 2015-01-15 | reverse complement strand
CTCGGAAGCTGGTGTGTGGTCAGAGACCACCAGCATCGAGGGAGGCCCGCCTCATGCGACGGAGCGACCCAGGGTGGGGAATTTCGGTGAGCAGAACTGAGGAATTTCAGTGAGCGCCGTCACGGGAAGCCGCCGATGAGGATGTCCACGGGCTCCACGTCCTGCCAGTCGATAGTGGTGATGTCGCCGAGATTCGGAACGCCCGGCCAGTGGCGCGAGAAGACGCGGGCGACCGGTTCGTTGAGTTCGGAGAACCACACGGTTTCGGCGTTGAAGATGTGTTCGACGGCGAGGTCGAGGCCGCCGTAGCCGCTGAACAGCGACCCGATCTTGAGCCGAGGCGACTGGCGTTCTTGGTCGTGCATGAGGGCTCCGAATGACGGGCGACCCCGACCCCAGTTCCTCTCGTCCTGATGCCGGGCTGGTCACCTGTCAGGTGCACGACCACGCCACGCCGCGCCGCCCTCATCACGTCGAGCTTCACCGTCACTCGAACGCTCGCCGCGGCGAGTCCGACCACCCAGCCCGCTCATCTCTCGGACTGGCCTACCGAGAGGACACGCGTCTTGCAGGTCGAGGTTGATCCCCCTGGGCGGGGGCGTCCGGAGCGGTCCTTGGGTGCTCACCTGATGGCCAGGACGGGGAGACAGCGATGACGGTTTCGATGCGCGTGATGAGCGCAGGCGATGGCTACAAGTACCTGCTGAAGACCGTCGCGGCCGCTGACGGCGACCGGCCGCTCTCGACGCCGCTGACTCGCTACTTCATCGAGGAAGGCACCCCGCCGGGCCGGTGGCTCGGCAAAGGCGTGGCCTCTCTCGGCAAGGGCGAACTCGTCGTCGGCGACTGCGTCTCAGAAGATCAACTCCAGCTCCTTATAGGCTCTGGCTGCGACCCGATCACCGGCAAGCAACTCGGGCTCGCGTTCCCTGCCTTCAAGACGACAGAGCAGCGGATCGAGGCCCGGATCGCGAAGCTTGATGCGGCGCTGACGCCGGGCGCGAAGGGTGAGGCGGTCGCGCTGATCGTGGCGGAGGAGAACACGCGGGCTGCGCGTCGGGCGGTGGCGGGGTTCGACTTCACCTTCTCGATCCCGAAGTCCGCAAGCGTGCTCTGGGCGGTCGCTGACGCGGGAGTGCAGGCGATGATCGGGGCTGCGCATCATCAGGCGGTTGCGGAGGTGGTTGCGTTCATGGAGCGAGAGGTTGCGGCCACCCGCACCGGCGCAACCGCAGGCGATGGGGCTGTTGCGCAGGTCGATGTCGAGGGGCTGATCGCGACGACGTTCGATCACTTCGACTCACGTTCGGGCGATCCTCACCTCCACACGCACGTCGTCATCAGCAACAAGACCAAGACGAAGCTCGACGGGAAGTGGCGGTCGCTGGATGGCCGACCGATGCACGCCGCTGTCGTCGCTCTGTCGGAGTTGCACGAGGCTGTGTTCGCTGACCACATGACCCGCATCTTCGGCGTGGAATGGGAGGCCAGGGAGATGGGACGAGATCGGAACCCTGCCTGGGCGATCACCGCTGTTCCCGAGTCGCTGGTGACGGAGTTCTCCAGCCGCGCCCGCCACATCGACGCTGAGAAGAACCGGCTCATCGACAAGTACGTCGCAGCGCACGGGCGCCAGCCGTCGAATGCCACGATCTTGAAGCTCCGCGCACAGGCAACGCTCTCGACCCGGCCTGACAAGAAGGTCCGATCCTTGGCCGATCTGGCCGAGGAGTGGCGAACTCGAGCTACCACGGTCCTCGGACGCGATGCGACCAGGTGGGCGATGGAGGCAACCGACAACGACCGACCGTTGCTGTTGCGAGCCGACGACATCCCCCTCGACGTGATCCGCGACATCGGCCGCTCCGTCGTCGAGACAGTTGGCGAGAAGCGTTCGACCTGGCGCCGGTGGAACCTCATGGCCGAAGCCACGAGGAAGACAATGGGGTGGCGCTTCGCCACCATGACCGACCGCGAAGCCGTGATCGCGATGGTCACCGACGCCGCCCAGCTTGTATCCCTCCGGCTCACCCCACCCGAGCTCTCGCTCTCGCCCCTGGTGTTCCGGCGCGACGACGGCACCTCGGTGTTCCGTCCGGTCAACTCGGCGATCTTCACCTCCGAGGGGCAACTCGCTGCGGAAGACCGGCTCCTCGAACGCTCCTGCGACCTCACCGGTCCCACCGTCTCCCTCGCGACCGTCGAGAAGAGCGCTCGCAAGCCCGATGCCGACGGTCTGGTGCTGGGTGAGGATCAGGCCGAGGCGTTGACGCGGATCGCGGTCTCGGGACGAGTGCTCGACGTGCTCGTCGGCCCGGCTGGGGCGGGCAAGACCACCGCCATGAACGCGCTCCGCAAAGCATGGGAGGCCGAGCACGGCACGGGCTCCGTGGTAGGGCTCGCCCCGTCGGCGGTGGCCGCGCAGGTCCTCGCCGACGATCTCGGTATCGAGACCGAGAACACCGCGATGTGGTGGCAGAACCACCTCACCAAAGGACTCAGCTTCACCGCTGGCCAGTTGGTCATCGTCGACGAAGCATCCCTCGCCGGCACCCTCTCCCTGGACCGCATCAGCGGTCTCGCCCAGCGGGCGGGGGCGAAGGTACTGCTGGTCGGTGACTACGCACAGCTTCAATCGGTCGATGCCGGGGGCGCGTTCTCGATGCTCGCCCACGACCGCACCGACACCCTCGAACTCATCGACGTCCACCGCTTCCGCCAGCCGTGGGAGAAGCTCGCCTCCCTCGACCTACGTCACGGCCACACCTCCGTGATCGACACCTACCTCGCGCACGGCCGCATCCAGGATGGCGACACCGAGACGATGACCGACGCCGCGTACACGGCGTGGCGGGCCGACCGAGACGCCGGATGCATCACCGTCCTGATCGCCGAGACCCGCGAACAAGTGACCGCGCTCAATGAGCGTGCCCGCGCTGACCTCCTCATAGACGGGTCTCTCGCCCAGGATCGAGAGGTCGAGCTGCGCGACGGCAGCCATGCGGGTATCGGGGACACCGTCATCACCCGCCGCAACGACCGGAAGATCACAGCAAGCAACGGCAACGACTGGGTGCGCAACGGCGACATCTGGACCATCACCGACGTACGAGGCGACGGAAGCCTCACCATCCGCAGACCAGGCCGCTCCTATGGTGGCGCGATCGTGCTGCCCGCCGCGTACGTGGCTGAGCATGTCGATCTCGGATACGCGGTCACCGCGCACCGAGCCCAAGGGGTCACGACCGACACCGCCCATGTCCTGGTCGAGCCGACGGCGACGAGGGAGAACTTCTACGTCTCCATGACCCGAGGACGTGCTGCGAACCATGCCTACGTGATCCTCGACCGCGCCGACGATCACCAGCAGCCTCACCCCGGCGACGACCCGAACGCGAGCAGCCGCAGCGTCCTGACGGGAGTGCTTCAGCACGTCGGCGCGGAACTGTCGGCCCACGAGACGATCACCGCTGAACAGAACCAGTGGGGGTCGATCGCGCAGCTCGCCGCCGAGTACGAGACCATCGCCGCCGCAGCACAACACGACCGCTGGGCATCCCTCGTCCGCGGGTCCGGCCTCACCGTCGAGCAAGCCCAAGCCGCGGTTGAGTCCGAAGCCTTCGGCCCTCTGACCGCAGAACTCCGCCGCGCCGAAGCCAACCACTACGACATCGAGACCCTGCTGCCACGCCTCGTCAGGGCACGCGGGTTCGGGGATGCCGACGACATCGCCGCCGTGATCCATTACCGGGTTGCCCACGCCACCGCACGGCCAGTCGGATCGGGCCGGGCACGGAAGGCGCCACGACTGATCGCCGGACTCATCCCACAGGCTAGTGGTGTGAATGACTCCGAGATGCGCACGGCACTGGAAGAGCGAGAAGCGCTCCTCGAAGCTCGTGCCGATGCCGTCCTCGACAGCGGTCTCACGGACAAGGCAGCCTGGACGGAAGCGCTCGGCGTGCCACCCCGTGACGTTCGCCGAGCGGCGGCATGGCGGACGGCCGCGCGAGTGGTCGCTGCCTACCGAGACCGCTACCGCATCACCGACGGCAAACCTCTTGGAGCGTCGCCGGCATCAGAGGCTCAGAAGATCGACGCGGCCCGAGCACGAACTGCTCTCGATCGAGTTCGTGGCTTCAGCACCCAAGCGAGCGAACTACCGCAGCATTCACAGGTGCGCGAAGACGTCGGGCGTTCACTGTAAGAGCGCGCGGTGCCGCGTCAGGACGCATCTGGGAGAAGCACTCCTTCAATTACCCCAGCACTCGCAGACGTACGCACACGAAGGGTAGGCACATATCTTGCGCGGTGATCTTCGCCGTCGATGGGGTCGGAGTCGTCCCATTCGTGGACTACAACGCGGAGGGTATTGGTCAACCTTCCTATGAGGAGCGCGAGCGGGAAGGGGCACCGGAGCAGGAGGTGTACCTCGGCGTTGGAGTTGTTGTTCGACAGGGCACGGATGTGCGCGGCGACGTCGGCGGCGATCAGGCCCGCATCAGAGGGGTCGAGCAGCGTCCCACTCGCACTCGTGAGATGGCGCCAGGCCGCGAGAAACGGTTCATGATGTTCGATGTATCTGGCGAAGGCTGTGTCACTGCGTTGCGGCAGGAGATCAACATACGCGGCTACGGAGGGCCGGCCACCTGTGATTACAGATGGATTGTCCCATTGCCCTTCGATTTGTACCTGCGGTTGGGCGATGAATCGTGCTTCGCCGTCGCTCGCCCAGGTCGCGCCCTGTTGGTCGATCACTTCCATGTGGCCGATTCGAGACGACGGCAAGGCCGCGCCGACTGCGAATGCCACGGAGAGATGTGCCCCTCCCGCGACACGTACGCGATGTGCCCCAGAACGGGTCACGGCATCGGGGAGAAGGCCGATGGTGTCCCTGAGGTCTTCGAGTCCGGCGGTGCTCGGTAGCCGCTCATGATCAGAGGGTCTGAGGCGAATGTCCAGTTCGTCACCGGTTCGGTCATAGACCTGTGGTGTGTTTCGGGTCTGGAGGCTCAGGTGGAACGTCTGGTCGGTTGCCGCGATTCGCTCGCGAAGAGACGCGATCCTGTGCCAGACCAAGCCGCGGATCAATGCGAGCAGACCATCACGCTCAGCGGATTGTTGGTCTACACCGCTCAAGGTGCCGGGGCGAATCTCTAGGAGCCGGTCGGGAGCGTCGTAATCTGTTCCGCCATCTTCTGTCTTCACCGAGTTGATGATGCCGAGTGCAAACACTTCGTGGTCGTGGTGTAGTTCAAGGAGTTGAGGTGCTTCCAGCGTCTTCACGACTCTGCTGTTCACCACGTCCGGTGTCGTCACGAGAATGCCGCCGGAGATGCCGGCCGCTATCGCTTGCTTGAGTCGGGCCTCGGTGTCGCCGGGCGGCAAATCGTCTCGGTCCCGCCAGACAGGGATGCCGGCTGCCCGGAGGAGCCACGCGAGCTCCGCAGCAACACCAGTACCGTCCTTCTGCCGGTAGGAGATGAAGACAGGGTCTGCTGGGTCAGGGGCGGCGGAATCGGGTGTCATGGCATCTCCTTGAGTTCTTCAGCTATGAAGGCGGCGTGCTTCACCGCATCACTGGCGTACGGGCCGTTTACAGCGGGCGCAGTAGGAAGCCTCTCGGGTACCACTGCCAAAATGCGGTCCCGTTCTACGAGCCAAGTCGCAACGACCACGCGTGCTGATGAATCGAATCCAGCGACGATCGCGACGAACTTGTCGAACCCCAGTTCAGGGTCGTGCAGATGGCGCATGTACGAGTGGAGATCGACCTCGCTCGGGGAGAGCCCTCCGGTCGGGTGGGTGTGCCATTCGCCTATCCACTGGCTACGGTCCTCCGACCAGGCGGAGTCCGCGAGACGCCGGGCATGGTCGAGGTCGCGCATAAACGTGCGTTCGCCGCGGGTGGCGTTGGGTCCAGGTCCACCGGCGTGTCGGACGACGATCCCATCAGTCGCGTCGTCCCCGAGCAAGATGCCGCCAGTTTCGAGTCCATCGACGTACCGCAACGCCTCGCGCGCGATCGCGCTGAGTGCGACGTCAGTGATCGTCACCGGAGGCACCTCTCTCCGCGCTGTCATCCTGGCGAGCAGGTCGGGCACGATGCGCGAGGTCTGGGGATGGACGACCACCGAACATCGCCGGCTTGGCTGAGGTCGAAAGGGGCTACGAGGTCACCTGCTGGTCGAAGACCGATGATGGCGTGTTCACCGGGAACCTGCTGGGTGTGGTCTCCGTGAAGCGATTCCAGCAGTGTCGCGACGGCTACTTTTGCGGCGAACGTGCCGACGTATCGGAGATCGGGCGGCACAGCCGTCATAGGCTGATGGACGCGCCCGGTGCCGTAATCCAACTCCTGATCCGCCTCAGCGTCCATCGCTCCCTGATCTGCGAGCTGCTGCCGTAGACAGAGGAGACATCCGAACCGGGGTGTTGGTCGCAGCCTGATGACTTCTCCGATCGAGCCATTGTCGAGCACGCACGCCAAGATCGCCGCCTTCCGTGCGCGCCTGGAGAGGTGGCTGACGACACGCCTGGGAGCAATTCCGTCTGCAGCACAGAGCACCAAATCGACCCGGTCGACGAGGGGCCGGATGTAGTGGGCCTCGGCAACCACGTCGCGTCGGTGGGCGACCACTGTCTGTTGCGGCCAGTGTTGGGCGAGGTGATCTTTCATGGCTGTCACCTTGAATCGCCCGACGCTTTCGGCTCCGAGAGTGTGGCGGAGCATGTTGTGCCAGAGGAATCGGTCCGGGTCGACAAGTTCCACGCGTCCGACTCCGTATCCCGCGAGCGCCTCTGCCGCGGCGCTACCGATGCTGCCGCAGCCCACGACCATGACGCTGTTGGCGGCGAGCTGCTCGATCGGCCACTTGCCAGCCAACTGTGCCAGGCCAACAACTTCTGGCTCGATCTCGATAGCGAGCGGTTCCACCCCACTGCGCCGGACAGCCCAGCCCGCAAACTCCGAGGCGCCGGCCTCCACCAGCTCCGGTGGAAGATCGGGGTCATGAGTAACGACCACGCCAAGGTTGTTGCCGGGGTCGGCAACGCCCGGAACCAGCTCCCTGAAATCCTCGAAACCTATGGAGATATCGGGGCGCCTGGACAAGAAGAGATGGTGAAGATGGGCGTCGTTCGGTGCCACCTTGATCCACTGAGCTGCATGGAGGGGGTCGCCTGAACGAAGCGCGGCGTACTCACGTGGGACTTCGGCTGGAAGACGGATGTCTTTGCCGGTTTCCACGGTCTGGACGACGTACATGTCGTCCGCGGGAACGCGGCGGAGCACCAGTGATCCGCCCGACAGGTCGGAGCCTGCGATCTTGGTGACAGCGTCTCTGGGCATCACGATGTAGGGATTACGGGGAGACATCTGTGTCTCCCGCATCGTCCGGGTCCGGTGTTGCAGATGCTCGCTGAATCGCTCGGTCAATCAGGTGGTCGTGCGAGGGGTCAGAGACGATGCCATTGACCGACATCTCATCGATGACTCCAGCCTTCATAAGGGCGTACTCGATTCGCCACCCCGATGCCTTCGCCAGAAGCTCGGTGAGGCTTGCTTCGGGCTGCCAGCCGCCATCGCTTTGGAGCAGACAGAGCGATCCTCCTGGGGCTACGTGCCATGCGGCCTGTGTCTGTTCCCAGATCGACGGCTCCGGATCAAGGGAGTAAATGGTCGGCGGAACCATCGGGTGCGCCGCGGAGTAGACGACGAGCACCCGCAGTTCCTGGTCCCCGAGCAGTTCATCGAGAGCTTCGGGCTGTGGCCGCTCGAAAGGCCAGCGGGGGAGTACACCGATCCATCCGCCGTGCGGCAAGCCGGCGTCTGCGGGGCTCTGGTATTCGAGCAATGGCGCGAACGCCTGGACCTCATTCTGATCGCGCGCCAGCCGCACAGGTTCGCTCTCAGTCCAGAGGACGGGGTTGAGCGCCGTGGTGCCCGCACCGCGATCTGGACCTGTTGCGCGGGTCATCCCTGCGGAGTGTCCTTCACCGGACGGGGCGCAGCGGGCACGACCGCGGGCGTCGGGTTGCCAGCGGAGGCAGGAGGCTTCGGGAAGTCGTCCCCAAAGACCTCACCCCAGTGCTTGATCGCAGCCGCAGTATCATTATTCGCCTGTGCCTGGAACGCCTTGATGGCGTTGTCTCGCGCGGACCGCAAGGCGTCGGCGAACGCGTCGTAGTCGATGTCAGGCTGAATCGGTCCGCAGAGTCCGGCGGGATCGGCGACGTCGTTCCCGCCCTCGATGTGGTAGCAGGCGCTCACGAAGAACTGCTTGATCGCAGCCGGCTGGTTGACATCCGTCGGCAGGAAGTCCAGTGCGAGGACCTCCATGACGAGAGACTTGATCTTGGTGTCTTGCTCGGCAGCCCACCACTTGAGCATCCGAACAGTGCCAGCGAACTTGTTCCACTGCGCGTGACGATCCGCGACCTCGGCGATTAGGAACTCGGGGTTGCAAGCGACCCAGCCTTCTGAGAGCGCTTCAGGAATGAGGAGTCGCCCATCGCGGCGAAGCGCTGGCATGGCATCAACCGTGAACGCGTCAGGATCATCGGGGTCATCCAGGAAGCACTTGACGGCATGGTTGCGCCACCGGGCCAGTCGGACCGCCTGGTCGTATGTGCCGTTCGTTGCCCCCAGCAGCGTGTTGACGCGCTCGCGGGTGTGATCGAGAGCGTCCGCGGCGGAGCTTCCTGGCGATCCCCACTCAGGATGCTCATCCTCATCGAAGACGACGATCACATCGACGTCATGGATCGGGTCCTTGTGTGTCCCCCGCGCGAGTGATCCGGACGCTATGACTTCCTCCACATCCTCCTCGGTGCCGAAGGCGCCCTTGAAGAGATCGCGGCGAGCACGTGCTTCGCGGACATGTGTGATGTCAGCGTTCACGACGTCCTGAAAGGTCTTGAAGGCGTCAGTCACGCTCAAAATCGTTCTCCTGATTGGTTCGTCTGTTCGATCACCGTAGCCGCTGCCTCCGACATTGCCGCCCGACGCCGGAGCCCGGCTCCCTACTTCTTGCCGCGCTTCCCGGTGCTCTCGTTGGTCGTGGTCTTCGGGTGACGCTTCACCGTCGACTGCTTCACGAACCGCCCCGTGATGGCGCTACGTCCTCGCTTGGCTGCCATGCCTCTTCACCTCTCATGTTCCACACTTGATCGCTTGTTTCAATTCTAACACATCTGTGTCGGAGGCGACGAACTGTCGCAGATGTGACACACTGGGTGCATGGCCAAGACCACCATCAACACGGCCGCGCTACACTCCGCCCTGGATGCCGCGCGTCAGGAGCGGCAACTATCGTGGCGAGCACTGGCTGGCGAGATCGGCGTGAGCCCCTCTTTGCTCTCCCGACTCGGCAACGGCCTCAAACCGGACACCGATGGCTTCGCCACGATCATCGCTTGGCTCCGTCTCCCAGCCGAGGACTTCTTCGAACACGAGGGACAGCGCGATGCTGACGACACCCGCGAACCCGACCTCATGGCGCAGCTTGCGCCGCTCCTGCGCGCCCGGAAAGACCTCAGCGAAACCGACGTCAAGTATCTGCAACAGGTCATCAGCGCGACCATTGAACGTACACGGGCCCAGGGATGAATCGTGCGCCGAGGATTCAAGACAGAGGCGAAGGACCTCGCGCTGGCGCTACGGGCTGAGATCGGCCTCGACGCGCACGTGCCCTTCGACCCTTATGCCTTCGCTTCCGAGTACGGCATCCCCGTCGTCCGGCTCAGCGACCTTGATGGTGCCGCGCGTGACCACTTCCTGCGAACAGACGGAAGTGCATTGTCGGGGGCGCTAATCCCGAATGGGACTGGCGTGGTCATCTTGGAGAACGACGCTCAGCCTCAGGCGCGCCGGCGCACCACCATGTGTCACGAACTGGCACATGTCGTCCTGGAGCACAAGTTCGGTGTCTCCCTCTCCGACGAGAGAAAGTGCGGACTTGGCGGCGACCAAGAAGCCGAGGCCGACTGGCTCTCCGGGGAGATGCTCATCCCGAACGATGGGGCCTTCCGACTCGCAAGAGCGAACGCAACCGATGAACAGGCAGCCGATGCTTACGACGTAAGTCTCGCGGTCGCTCGCTGGAGGATGAACCACAGCGGAGCACGCAAGGTCATGGAACGCACTCGTGCCAAGTGGGCCAAGACGTCCAGCTCTTACCGCTAACTCCACGAGCTATAGCGAGCGATCAAGACCTAACCGCGGACTTGGCACCAACAGATGCCGGGGTGGCGCACCCAAGACTAACTGTCTCCCCGCGACTGAAGAAGTGACATCACTCGCGTCGGCCACGAGTTCTGCGCTGCCTTCACGCAGCAAGCGGTGAGGCCCGGCGCTCGTTGCGCTGGTGACTGGTCCCGGAACCGCACCGACGGCGCGGCCAAGCTCATGCGCCTCGTGTGCGACCGTCATGGATCCTGACCGCGCCCCAGCTTCAACCACGACCGTCGCTGCGGACAGTGCCGCCATCAGCCGCGCGCGGGCAAGGAACCGATGGCGGGTCGGCGTTGCACCTGGTGCCACTTCGCTCACCAGCAGACCGACATCGGCGACACGACCGAGCAACTCGCTGTGGCCCGCTGGATACGCGCGATCAACACCATTCGCCAGGACTGTGATGGTGTCGCCACCAAAGGCCAGTGCTGCGCGATGGGCCGCCCCTTCGATGCCGTATCCACCGCCCGCAACGACGATCCGCTCGGCGGCGGCCAAGTCGGAGGCGAGCGTCCCGGCAACGTGCTCGCCGTAGGAGGTTGCGGTTCGCGCGCCGGTGACGGTCACGAGGTTGGCAAGCGGGCGTGCGAGGAACGACGAGGCCCCGCGAGTCCAAAGCACGTAGGGAGCCCGCTCACCAAGATCGCTGAGCGAGCCGGGCCACTCGTCGTCGCCGGGGATCAGGACGCCGAGCCCGGATCGTCGTGCTTGGAGGAGACGCTCGTCAAGTGAGTCAATACCCGGAGTGGAGAAGCGTCCACGCCAGACTCGGGCGTCAACGTCGCCGAGGCCAGGTACAGGGCTGCCGGACTCAGCCAGCCGCAGAGTCTCGACGCCGCCGACCGTGGCGAGCAGGTGACCCGTCACTGCGTCATCCGGTTCAACGAGCATCGACAGCACCATCCGTGCGGTGCGCTCATCTCGTGCGATCTCACTCAGGCTCGGCATGGTCGTGTTCCTCTCGGGCTCCTGCCTGAGAGGTGCGCAGAGAGCAGCCAGGCTTCCGTGAACGCCGACCCCGGCGTACAGTGGATCGTGAGGCAGGTTCTCCTCATATTGCGGGTCCTCCGGGACGGCCCTCGGGCACTCATACACGTTCTGTCTCCTCGACGGAGAAACACGTGTGTTGAGAGGCCCACCATGTTCCGCTTCATCTGGACGCTCAGCGTCCGTATCCGCGACTTCCTCCACCGCTACATGCCGAGCAACCGGCTGCTCGCTGCCATCCGCACGCGTCGCGGTCTCAAGTGGGGGCTCCCCGCCATGCTCGTAGCGGCCCCATACGTCCTGGTCGCAACCATCTGCTCTAGCCTCGTCGCCGACGGCGGCCCCGGATGGCTTCACATGGTCGTGCTGTGGGGGTGCTGGAACGCCTTGAAGTTCATCGTCATGGGGCCGATCAGCGTCGTACTGCTGGTCCGAGCGCGCATCCGCGAGGCGATGATCCGTCGCGACCAGCGGCGCGAAGCGCGTGCCGAAAAGCGCGAACCGCTCGTGCCCGCGTAGGCACCCGCCCAGGAAACATCGAGGGTCAGGAGGCAGCGGCCATCCGGCTGCGTCGTCCACCACCCTCGCGAATCGGAACGCCATGTTCGGCCAGCACGCGGCGAACTGCCTGCGGCCCCGCACCGACCTTCAATCCGACCTCTACCAGCGTCAACCCGCTGTCGTAGAGGTCGGCTGCTTCGTGAATGCGGGAAGGGTCGAATCGTCCGCGGCGGATCGGGACCTCCCGCCGCGTCAGATGCTCCGCGACCGTCCGACGGTGGATGCCAAACAGCGAGGCCAGTTCAACGAGAGTCGCGCCGTCGCGATACCTCGCCACGAGATCGTCCACCTGCTCGGCTCGCAGAAGGGTTTGAGCCATCCCAAGTGAACGCACCATCCGGCCCCTGGAGTCCACCACAGACGGACGAGACGAGCGTCGGTCCTGCTTGTAGAACCCGCGCACCCTGCGCAAAGACAGGGTTTTCAGGTGTGGGCAGGGGTTCTCAAACTCTCTACGGAGGTCCACCATTTCCGAGAAGAGCGCCCCTCGCGGGCGCTCTTCTCGTTTCCCGCCGACGCTCCCCGTGTTCGTCCAGGATGCATGGTTCAGTCCACCGGCTCGATGAGTGCGGGGGAGTCGTTGCGCACGTTCCCCACCGCCCGGTCGACGACGTACGACTCCAGCGTCTCGACGAGAGCCGGCGCCGCGTCGACGGCGGCATCCAGGACATCTCCCACGTTGTCGGTGGCCGGGTCGAGCCAGGCGTCGGCGTGATCGGCGTCGACGAACAGCGGCATGCGGTCGTGGATCGAGCCGAGCGCGCCGACGGCTTCGCGGGTCATGATCGTGAAGCTCAGCATCCAGCGAGCGGGATCGTCGGCGGCCTTCGCCGGGTCCTTCCACCACTCGTAGAGGCCGGCGAACAGCAGCGGCGCCCCGTCGGCCGGACGGACGAAGTGCGGGGTCTTGATGCCGTCCTCGGTCTTCCACTCGTAGTAGCCCGTGGCCGGGACGATGGCACGGCGCTTGATGAGCGCCTGGCGGAACAGCGGCTTGTCCTCGACCTCCTCCGACCGGGCGTTGAAGGCGCGACTGCCGATCGAAGGGTCCTTCGCCCAGCCGGGGATCAGCCCCCACCGCGCGCTCTCGACCCGTCGCGTAGGCGGATCGGTCTTCGCCGAGTCCAATACGATCGCGGCGCGATCGGTGGGGGCGATGTTGTACGAGGGGGCGGGCAGGTCGTCGCTCACGACGTCGACGCGCAGCACGCCCACCAACTCGGATCCGACCTCGGCCACGACGAAACGTCCGCACATACCGCCAGGGTACGCCGCACCGGCGACAGTCAGTCGGCGACGACGCCGGCCTTGCCGCTGGGCCGCGGTGAGCGTGTTCACGGTGACCGAGGTGGACCGCCCGCCCTCGTAGGGACCGATTCTGGAGCCCAGCACCGTGTGGGACGAGGTGGGCGTGCACACGCGGGGTGCGTGCAACCACCGGCCGCGATACGGGGGGAGGCACGCGCCTGTCCTCAGTTTGCGTCGGACTCTCCCTCTGGGTAGACCAGCACGCCCACTTCCTGAAGCGTCGTGCTCAAGCGCGCGCGCTCATCACCCGTCTCGTAAGCGTCGGTGAACACCACGTTGGGTGCGTCGGCGGAGGTGAGGTCATGCCCGGCTGCGCGGAGGGCGGCGACGGCGCCGTCGGGAAGCAGGTACGCCTCCACCGATTCGGTTGGGCTGGTCATCCGCAGTGCGGCGCCGCGCGCGTTGAACGAGTCCGGGCCTTGACACGCTGACCCGACCGCCCACTCATCCGCCGACACGTCGATGCTGCTGATCGTGCACAACTCACCCGTGGCATTGAACGCAATGAAGAGCGCCGTATGCCCGGTGGTGGCGACCAGTCGCAGCGTGCCAGGGTCGATCTCGTCGTCGAGGTTGGCGAAGTCGAAGTCGTCGGGCAAGGCGCTGGCCGCTGACACGATGCCGGTATCGCTCAGCAGGGCGAGATCGTAGCTGTCCGCCGAGCGGGCGGTTCCCGGTGATGCGCCGGCGAGCGCGGATGCTCCCACGATGACTCCGGTGACCCCGGCGACCCCGGCGACCCAAGAGAGTCGCGTACTCTTCTTCATCTCAGATCCCTCCTGACAGAGGAACGTTCGTGATTGCCCGTGCGATCAGGTCTCTTTCCCCTGACTTAGCACTTGTACGTCACCGCCGCAAGACCTCGCGTCGAGTCATCGGGAGTCCTCCGCGTGCGTGTGGTCGTCCGAACCTCGCATGCACGGCGTTGCCGCCGCGCGCGCCGGCGACGAGCACGTGCGCGCGACTGCCGGCGAAGCGGCCCGCCGCGTACCGATGGTCGTCAGCCGCTCGATCCGGGGGTGACGTTCGGCCTGCCTTCAGTCGGCGACGACGCCGGCCTCGGTGAGGCGGTCCAGCAGTCCGGCGCCGTCGGACTCGGTGACCCACGGCACATCGACCGCCGCGTGATCGTTGACCGCCGTGCGGCCGCCGGCGAGCACGGCTTCGGCGGGGGAGAGGCGCCGGATCGCGACGGCGGTCACATTGCCGGGGAACTCGTCGGCGAACGCCGTGTAGAGGTCGTCGTCGTGCTGGCCGTCGTCGCCGATGAGCAGCCACTTGACGTCCGGGAACTCGCGGGCGAGGCGGCGGAGGTTCTCCCGCTTGTGGTCCCTGCCGCTGCGGAACCAGCGGTCGTGCGTGGGACCCCAGTCGGTCAGCAGCAGCGCCCCGGGCGGGAACAGATGCCGACGCATGAACCGGACGAGTGTCGGGGCGACGTTCCAGGCGCCCGTGGACAGGTACACGACCGGCGCGCCGGCGTGGTCGCGCACGAGCCGTTCGAGCAGCACGGCCATACCGGGCACCGGCTGGCGGGCATGCTCGTCGAGCACGAACGAGTTCCAGGCCGCCACCAGCGGACGCGGCAGCGCCGTGACCATGACCGTGTCGTCGACATCGGAGATGACGCCGAACCGGACGTCGGCGGCGACGATGAACACCTTCGCCTCAACGGGCTCGGATTCCTCGACGGTCATCGTGATGGTCTGCCAACCCGGCTCGAGCGAGGCCGGCAGGACGCTGTCGATGACGCCGCCGCGGTCGGCGACGACCTCGTGCGTCACCCCGTCGACCGTGATCGAGACCTGTGCGAAGCCGATGGGGACCGCCGCGAAGCTGCGCCAGCCGCGCACGGTCGCGTCCTCGCCGCGCGGCCGGGTCTTCATCGGCGGAACGATGAGCACGCGTCCCAGCACGCGGATCCATTCGTCACCCCCGTAGCCGGGGAACGCGGCCACAGTGGGACGATGGCCCCGCGCGCGCGCACGGCGCTCTCGCCACGCGTGGAAGCGGTACTCCCAGCGGGCCAGCCACAGCACCTCGTTCTTCGGCTCGGTCGCGGCTGTCACCCGTTCAGTCTTCCATGCCGCGCCGGGACTGCTCGGCCTGCGCCGCCCGGTCGTCCTCGTGCGCGAGGCGCAGATGGCGCGCCTCGCGCTTGAGGATGATGCGCTTGGCCAGCCACATCAGCGCGAGGAACGCGACGATCACGGCGACGAAGATGTAGCCCGCGTAGTGCAGTCGGTCGGCGAGGTCGCGGTACGAGTCGGCGGCGAGTGCCGCGACCGACACGTACAGGATCGCCCAGATCGTGCACGCGGGTGCCGTCCAGGCGAGGAACCGGCGGTACGCGAACCGGCTCATCCCGACCGTCAGAGGCACCAGCGAGTGCAGCACCGGCAGGAACCGGGAGATGAAGATCGCCGGGCCGCCGCGCCGCTGCAGGTACAGCTCCGCGCGCGTCCAGTTCTGCTCGCCGATCCGGCGACCCAGTCGCGAGAAGCGGATCCGCGGGCCGAGCCACCAGCCGAGCGCGTAGCCGATGGTCTCGCCGATGAGCGCGCCGATGATCACGGCCACGATCAGCGCGATGCCCTCCCACACCGAGCCGACGGCGGTGCCCGCGACGATCACGATGGTGTCGCCGGGAACGATCAGACCGATCAGCACGCTGGTCTCGAGGAGGATCGCGACACCGGCCACGAGTGTCCGCACGATGGGATCGACGGCCTGCACCGCGTCCAGCAGCGTGGTGAGGAACTCGTTCACCGCTCAAGGATATGCGCGCGGCCGCCGGTCTAACCTGGGAGCGTGCTCCCAGATGCCGTCACGCGCGATCTCGGTGTCTGGCGCGACCCCGCCGTCGTGTTCACCGCGGGTCCGGGGCGGCACCGGCATTCCTTCTGGCTGGATGCCGGACCGCACGCCGTCGACGGCTGGAGCTGGCTCGGGTCCGGCGCCCCGGCGGCCGCGGCACCCCGCGACGTTCGCGCCGACCTCGCGCCGCGACCGGGCCTCGACGGTCCGTTCCGCGGTGGCTGGGTCGGCTGGCTCGGTTACGACGACGCGGCCGCCGCCGCCGGCGCCCCGGCCTCTCCCGACCCCCTCACGCCGCCGCACTGCTGGCTGCGCGTGGACGAGTTCGTCGCCTTCGACCACACGCGCCGGCGGATGCTGGCCGTCGCCCCGGCGGCGCGCATCGACGCCTTCGCGGCAGAGGTGCTCGCGTGGACCGGGCCGGCCGCGACCCCGCCGGCGGCGCCTCGCGCGACGGTGACCGCGCGCCACACACCCGACCGCTACGCGGCGCTCGTGGAGCGATGCCGCGATGCCATCCGCGCCGGCGATGCGTACCAGCTGTGCCTGACCACGCGCTTCGAGACGACGGCATCCCTCGCCCCCGATCCGGTGGCGACGTATCTGCGGCTGCGCACGGCGACGCCCGCCCACCACGGCGGGATCATCGTGTCGGGCGCGCACGCCCTGCTCAGCGCCAGTCCCGAGCGGTTCCTGCAGCTTGCGGACGGGATCGTGCGCACCCGCCCGATCAAGGGCACCCGCCCGCGCGGCGGCGACCTCGCGGAAGACACCCGCCTTCTCGAAGCGCTGCGGAACAGCCCGAAGGAACGGGCCGAGAACGTCATGATCGTCGACCTCATGCGCAACGACCTGCAGCAGGTCTGCCGGCCCGGCACGGTGGCCGTCGAGGGACTGCTCGAGGTAGAGAGCTACGCCGCGGTCCACCAGCTCGTGAGCACCGTGGCGGGGCGGCTTCTGCCCGGCACGACACTGGGGGAGATCCTGGCTGCGAGCTTTCCCGCCGGCAGCATGACGGGTGCGCCGAAGCTGTCCGCCATGACGATCCTGCACCGGCTCGAAGAGCGGCCGCGGGGAGCATTCGCGGGCTGTTTCGGGTGGGTGGGCGATGACGGGGCCGCCGACCTGGCCATGGTGATCCGCTCGATCGTCATCCACCCCGACGGCGCCTACGTCGGTGCCGGGGGCGGCATCACGTGGGGATCGATCGCGGCCGCCGAGGTCGCCGAGGTCGGGGTCAAGGCGCGGGGACCGCTCGCCGCACTCGGCGGGGAGCTTCCTCCCGGCTGGTGAGCCCGGGCGGACTCGGCGGGTCGTCGAAGCGGGTCCGGTAATCTGGAACGACGCCCTTCGGCGTCCTCCCGACTTCGCACGATTGGTCTCTCCGCGTTCATGAGCATGCCCACCGACACCGCTGCCGCCCGTGATGCCTCCGCCTTCGATCCCCACGTGATCCAGGAGAAGTGGCAGCGGCGCTGGGCCGAGACCGACCCGTTCCGGGCGGGGGACGAGGCCGACACGCGCCCGCGCAAGTATGTGCTCGCGATGTTCCCCTACCCGTCCGGCGACCTGCACATGGGGCACGCGGAGAACTACCTCTACTCCGACATCGTGGCCCGGTTCTGGCGGCACCGCGGCTACAACGTGCTCAATCCGATCGGCTGGGACAGCTTCGGCCTGCCCGCCGAGAACGCGGCGATCAAGCGCGGGGCCGACCCCCGCGAGTGGACCTACGCCAACATCGACCAGCAGAAGGCGAGCCTGAAGCAGTACGGCGTCTCGTTCGACTGGTCGCGCGTGCTGCACACCAGCGACCCGGAGTACTACCGCTGGAACCAGTGGCTCTTCCAGAAGCTCTACGAGCGCGACCTGGCCTACCGCAAGGAGAGCCCGGTCAACTGGTGCCCGGAGGACCAGACCGTCCTCGCCAACGAACAGGTGGTCGAGGGGCGCTGCGAACGCTGCGGAGCCGAGGTCATCAAGAAGAAGCTCACCCAGTGGTACTTCCGCATCACGGCCTACGCCGACCGCCTGCTGGACGACCTGAACCAGCTCGAGGGGTTCTGGCCTCACAAGGTGCTGCAGATGCAGCGCAATTGGATCGGCCGTTCGGTCGGCGCGGACATCGATTTCGAGATCGAGGGCCGTGAGCAGAAGATCACCGTGTTCTCGACCCGTCCCGACACCCTGCACGGCGCGACCTTCATGGTCGTCGCCCCAGATTCGGACCTGGCCGCCGAGCTCGCCGACGGGGCTTCCGCCGAGGTCCGCACGCGTTTCCGGGACTACCTGAGGGCCGTGCAGAAGACGAGTGAGATCGACCGCCAGACCGCCGATCGCCCCAAGACCGGCGTCTTCCTCGAGCGCTACGCGGTGAACCCGGTCAATGGCGAGCGGCTGCCGATCTGGGCGGCCGACTACGTGCTGGCCGACTACGGCCACGGCGCGGTCATGGCTGTTCCCGCGCACGATCAGCGCGATCTCGACTTCGCGCGCGCCTTCGATCTGCCCGTCCGTGTCGTGGTCGACACCACCGCGCCGGTGACGGGGGCGATCCCGGTCATCGACGTCGATGAGGACGGGGTTCCGATCGAGCCTGCCATCGACGAGCCCGAGCTGGACCCTGCCACGACCGGGATCGCGCTGGCCGGCGAAGGCCGCATGGTCAACTCCGGCTCGCTCAACGGACTGAGCAAGCGCAACGCCATCGCGCGGGTCATCGGCGAGCTGGAGGCTGCGGGCACGGGCCGTGCCGCCAAGACCTATCGCCTTCGAGACTGGCTGATCTCGCGCCAGCGGTTCTGGGGCACGCCGATCCCGATGCTGCACACCGACGACGGGCGCATCGTTCCGGTTCCGGCCGACGAGCTCCCGGTCCGGCTGCCCGACGCGGCCGGCCTCGACCTGACCCCCAAGGGGGCGTCGCCGCTCGGCGCGGCGACGGACTGGGTGACGACCGTCGCCCCCGACACCGGGGCGCCGGCCCGCCGCGACCCCGACACCATGGACACGTTCGTGGACAGCTCCTGGTACTTCCTGCGCTTCCTGTCTCCCGGTGACACCGAGCAGGCGTTCTCGCCCGCGCAGGCCGATAAGTGGGGCCCGGTCGACTTCTACATCGGCGGGGTGGAGCACGCGATCCTGCACCTGCTGTACGCGCGCTTCCTCACCAAGGCGCTCTACGACATGGGACTCGTCGAGTTCACCGAGCCGTTCTCGAGCCTCATCAACCAGGGAATGGTGATCCTCGACGGCGCGAAGATGTCCAAGAGCAAGGGCAACCTCGTGCTGTTCCAGGACGAGCTCAACGCCCACGGTGCCGACGCCTTGCGCGTCGGGCTCGCCTTCGCCGGCCCCGTCGAGGACGACAAGGACTGGGCCGACGTGTCGACGACGGGCGCCGCCAAGTTCCTCGCGCGCGCCCTGCGCATCGCCGCCGACGTCACAAGCGCGACCGACGTCGTATGGGCCGACGGCGACGCCGCGCTGCGCCGGGTCACCCATCGCGTCTGGGCCGACGTGCCGAGCCTGGTCGAGCAGACCAAGTTCAACGTCGTCGTGGCGCGCCTGATGGAGCTCGCCAACGTCACCCGCAAGACGATCGACAGCGGCGCCGGCGCGGGCGATCCCGCCGTGCGCGAGGCGGCCGAGGCCCTCGCGATGGTGCTCGACCTGTTCGCGCCGCACACGGCCGAGGAGATGTGGTCGACCCTCGGCTACGACGAGGTCGTCGGTCTCGCGACGTGGCGTCAGCCCGACCCGCTCCTGCTCGTCGAAGACTCGGTCACCGCCGTCGTCCAGATCGACGGCAAGGTGCGCGGCACGCTGCAGGTCTCCGCACGCATCGCGGCGGACGACCTCGAGGCGCTCGCACGGTCGGACGAGCGCATCCAGCGTTCGCTCGGCGGCCGCGAGATCGCCCGAGCCGTCGTGCGCGCCCCCAAGGTCGTCAGCTTCACCACGGCGTAGCACCTCAGAGCCTCCTCCACCGGGGGCCGAACCGCCGATCCGTCCACGGATCGCCGCTGACCCGCTCTGACGGCCACGCCGCGCTGACAGGCTGGCCGGGTGAGCGGAACCACCGAGCCGGGCGCGCGGCGGCGCCTCGGCGTCGGGGCCGCCGTCGTCGTCGTGATCGCGGCCGCGGCGATCACCGTCGGCATCGGCCTCGTGCGCGGCGGAAGCGCCGACGCGGTGGACGAGATCCCGGCGCCCCCGGCATCCCTCATCCCCGGCGTCGTGTACGTGCACGTCCACGGCGCCGTCGTGCATCCGGGACTGTACCGGCTCGCCGTCGGGGCGCGCCTGGTCGACCTCGTCGCCGCCGCCGGGGGATTCACCGACGACGCGGACAGAGCCGGCGTCAACCTCGCCCGCGAACTCGGCGACGGCGAGCAGGTACGGGTGCCCGCGGTCGGCGAGGAGCCACCGGCCGACGCCGGCGCCACCGACGGTCGGATCAACCTCAACACGGCGGATGCCGGTGCGCTCGAGTCGCTCCCGCGCATCGGGCCCGCGATCGCCCAGCGGATCATCTCCTGGCGGACCGACCACGGACGGTTCACGAGCGTCGAGGACCTGCTGGCGATCCCGGGGATCGGCGACAAGATGCTCGCGGCGCTGCGCGACCTGGTGACGGTATGAGCCTGCGCTCGGCGCGACGCCGGGACCTCCGCTTGGTCCCCGTCGCGCTGGGCGCCTGGGTCATCGCCGCGATCACGACGCGCTATCCCGAGGCCGCCGTCCTGTCCGCGGCGGCGCTGTGGTGCGGTGCGATCACCTCGCTGCTGCTCGCCGCCGCCACGGAGCGGGGGCGCACGCTCCTGGCGATCCTCGCCGTCGCCCTGGCAGCCGCCGGCGGCGTGGCCGGACACGTCGCCTTCGCACAGCCGGCACGCGCCGCCGCAGCCGCACTCGACCTCGACGGCGGGCGGTTCGTGGAGGTGTCGGCACAGGTCGTCGGCAAGGTCGAGCGCTCGGCGACGGGGTGGCGTTTCGACGCCATCGCGACGCGGGTCGCGTACGGCGCCGAAGCCGACGACGTCGCCGTCCCCGTGCTCGTGCGCGTCGCCGACCGACCGGACGGCCTCGACCTCGGCGCCGACATCGTCGCGTCCGGCACAGCCATTCTCGCGGACCCGGGGGAGCGTGCCGTCCTCATCGTGCGGGCCTCACGGGTCGAGGTACGCCGGCCGCCGGAGGGCCTTCTCGCTGCCGCCGCCGACCTGCGCCGTGGCCTGGTGGAGGCCGTTGCGGGGCTGCCCCAGCCGGCGGCCGGCCTCATCCCCGGGCTGTCGGTCGGTGAGACCTCAGCGGTGACCGCGGAGCTCGACACGCAGATGAAGGTGTCTTCCCTGTCACATCTGACGGCGGTGAGCGGGGCGAACTGTGCGCTCGTCGTCGGCATCGCGTTCGCGACCGCCGCGGCCTGCGGGGCACGGCGCGGCATCCGCGTGCTCGCAGGACTGACCGTGCTGGCCGGGTTCGTCCTGCTGGTCTCGCCCGAGCCGAGCGTCGTCCGCGCCGGGGCGATGGCCGCGATCGCCATGCTCGGCCTCCTGCTCGGACGCATCGGCGCGGGCGTCTCGGTGCTCTGCATGGCGGTCTCCGTGCTGCTGCTGGTCGATCCGTGGCTGGCCGGGTCACTCGGGTTCGCACTGTCAGCCGCAGCGACCGGTTCGCTGCTGCTCGCTGCGGGTCCGATGGCGGAAGGTCTTTCGCGCGGGATGCCGCGACCCTTGGCCTTGGCGATCTCCGTGCCCCTGGCCGCACAGCTGGCGTGCGGCCCGCTGCTCGTCCTCATCACCCCCACCGTTCCCGTCTACGGTGTGCTCGCCAACCTCATCGCCGCACCGGCCGCGCCCGTCGGCACCGTCGTGGGGCTGCTGGCGTGCCTCGCGGCGCCGGTCCCCGTGCTCGCCCAGGGACTGGCGGCAGTGGCGTGGGCGCCCGCCGCCTGGGTGGCTTCCACCGCGGCCGTGGCGACCGGGCTGCCAGGCAGCAGCCTGCCCTGGCTCGAGGGCTGGCCCGGCCTGCTCGCGCTCGGCGCCGTCGGCACGGCCATCGGCGTGCTGGCCGCCCGCCCGACGACACACGGCGCGGTGCCCAGGCTGGCGGTGCTCGTCCTCGCCGCGACCGCCGGCATCCTGCTCGCCCTCGGGCCGATCGCGGCCGTGCTCGATCGCACCCGCATACCCGAGCAGTGGGCGATCGTCGCGTGCGATGTCGGACAGGGCGACGCCGTGCTGATCCGATCGCAGGGACAGACCATGCTCGTGGACACCGGCCCGGACGCCGGTGCGCTCGAGGCGTGTCTGTCCCGCTTCGGTGTGCGCCGGCTCGACGTCGTGGTGCTCACCCACTTCGACCTCGACCATCGCGGGGGAGCGGACGCGGTCATCGGGCGCACCGGAACGCTGCTGCACGGCCCCGCCGGAAGCGCGGACGACGACCGTCTCGTCGCGCGCTTCGCCGACAGCGGCGCCGCGGTGATCGCCGCGCGCGCCGCGCTGTCCGGGACCCTCGGAGCCTGTGACTGGCGCGTGCTCTGGCCGCGGACGGACGGCGCCGGTGAGCCGGCCGGTAACGACGCCAGCGTGGTCCTGGACATCGGCGGGTGCGAGATCCCTTCGGCCCTGCTGCTGGGCGATCTCTCGGCGGCGGCGCAGCGTGCGGTGCTCGCGACCGGCAGCGTGCGCGGCCCCTACGACGTCGTCAAGGTCGCTCACCACGGCAGCGCCGATCAGGAGCCCGCGCTGTATCGGTCGGCGGCGGCGCGACTGGCGCTGCTGACGGTCGGGGAGAACAACTACGGTCACCCTCGCGCGGAGACCTTGGCACTGCTGACGGACGCCGGCGTCGCGCTCGCGCGGACCGATGTCAGCGGCGCCCTCGCCGTGTGGGCGGAGCAGACGACGCTGCGTGTGTGGCGATCGCACCCCGACGCGCACGATGCCGGGTCCGAGTAGTCCGACGTCACCCCGGGGAGTCCGCTGTCATCGGTAGGCTGAAGGCATGCCGCCTGCTCCGCGTCGAACCGCCGCTCGGACGGCCATTCCACAGGTGTCGTGGCGCGCGCCGCAGCCCGCGCCGATCGTGCTCGTGTCCGGCCCCGAAGAGGTCTGCGCCGAGCGTGCGACCGCCGGTGTGCGCGACTTCCTGCGCGCCGAGGATCCCAGCCTCGAAGTGAGCGACCTGCGCGCCGACGACTACGTCTCGGGATCACTGCTCGGCCTGACCTCGCCCTCGCTGTTCGGCGAGCCGCGACTGGTGCGCGTCTCCGGGGTCGAGAAGTGCTCGGACGCGTTCCTCGCCGAGGCGATCGCCTACCTGGAGGCGCCGCAGGACGGTGCCACCGTCGTCCTCCGCCACACCGGTGCGAGCGTCCGCGGCAAGAAGCTGCTCGATGCGATCCGCTCCGGCACCGGCGGCGGCGTGGAGATCGCCTGCCCGGCCATCAAACGCGACTCGGACAGATTCGACTTCGCCGCCGGCGAGTTCACCGCCGCAGGGCGCCGGATCGCCCCCGCCGCGCTGCGCGCGCTCGTGTCGGCGTTCGCCGACGATGTGACCGAGCTCGCCGCGGCGTGCCAGCAGCTGATCGCCGACGTGGCGGGGGACATCGGCGAGTCGGTCGTCGCACGCTACTACGGGGGGCGCGTCGAGGCGTCGGCGTTCACGGTGGCCGACACGGCGATCGCGGGACGGTACGGCGAAGCGCTGATCGCCCTGCGCCATGCGCTCTCCAGCGGCGCCGACCCGGTGCCGCTGGTCGCGGCGATCGCCTCGAAGCTGCGCACGATGGCGCGCGTCGTCGGCACACGGGAGCCGACCGGAGCTCTGGCTGCCCGCCTGGGCATGAAGGACTGGCAGATCGACCGTGCCCGCCGAGACCTGATGGGCTGGACCGAGTCGACGCTGGGCATCGCCATCCAGGCCGCGGCCCGTGCGGATGCCGAGGTGAAGGGCGCGTCTCGCGATCCCGTGTTCGCCGTGGAGCGGCTCGTCACCGTCGTATCCACCAGAGCGCCCTACGGCAGCTGACCGACGCCGGATCACGATCCCCGAGTCGCAGCCTCGTCGTGTTCGTCCCGCAGGAGAATTCGGCGATCCCGGGCGTGTCGCCCGCGTTTCGCGGCCGCTGCGGCGTTCTCGTCCTGCGCGCCGAACGACGAAGGCCCGTCCCAGCGGGACGGGCCTTCGTGCGGAAAGCTGGTGCGGAAGGCTCAGAGAGCGGCGACCTGCTTCGAGATCGCGGACTTGCGGTTCGCAGCCTGGTTGCTGTGGATCACGCCCTTGCTCACGGCCTTGTCGAGCTTCTTGGTCGCCTTGGCCAGCGCCTTCTCGGCGGCAGCCTTGTCGCCGGCGACGACAGCCTCGCGCGTGTTGCGCACCAGGGTGCGCAGCTCGCTCTTGACGGCCTTGTTGCGCTCGCGCGCCTTCTCGTTGGTCTTGTTGCGCTTGATCTGCGACTTGATGTTCGCCACGGTCGACGTATCTTTCGTTCGGAGTTTGCGATGGAAATGCCGAGTGACAAGAGAGGGCTGCCGCACGGCGGTCGTGTGAGGGAGATACCCACACGCAAGCCAATCACCGAGTTTACCAGGTTTCGCCGCATCGACCGCGCCACCGGCGCCGGGGTGCTCCGCCGCTCGGGCTGACCGCCGGGTCAGCGCGCGAGCGTGACGACCGCGAGATCCAGCAGCGCATTGAACACGCGAGGCCGCATCGCCGTCACCAGATGCGTCGTCCGCGGCACGACGATCAGCTCCGCGTCCGGCACCTGCGACACGAACAGCCGCTCGTGTCGGCGCAGCTGGTCGTACTGGCCGTTGATGAACCAGGTCGGCACGTCGATGCGCCGCAGCGCGGCCAGCAGATCCAGAACGGACAGACTGCGCAGCGCCAGGTCCTGCGCGTCGTACGCGTATCCGCCCGCGCCGAAGTCGGCCCGGGTCTCGGGCGGCAGCGTACGATCGAGCACCTGATCGGCCAGCCATTGACCGCGCCCGGGCAACGAGTCCAGTCCGCGCGCCAGCGTGCGATAGGCGGTCAGCCCGATCCCGCGGGGGAGGGACGTGCACGAGGCCGCGATGAATCCGTCCACGGGCGGCTTGGTCTCGCGGCCCACGTAGGCGACCGACAGCAGCCCGCCCATCGAATGGCCGGACAGGAGCACACGACCGCGGGTCGCGGCATCCTGCACTGCCGCATCGATCGTCGCGAACGCGCCGTCGAGGGTGAACTCCTCCGCCATCCGGGTGCCGTGGCCCGGTAGATCGACGGCGATCGAGGGGATCTCGCGCTCGTCGAGGTGCTCGACCTGGGCCCGCCACATCGACGCCGAAGTGCGGATGCCGTGCACCAGTACGACCGAGACCGTCATGGCGCCAGCCTAGAAGAGGGCGACGACGCGCATCGCCGGTAGACTTCACAGGACATGTCACCCCGTGCCCTGAAGCCTCTCGAGCCGTCTGCGACCCCTCCTGAGCTGATCCGCAACTTCTGCATCATCGCCCACATCGACCACGGCAAGTCGACCCTGGCCGATCGGATGCTGCAGACCACCGGCGTCGTCGCCGATCGCGACATGCGCGCGCAATACCTCGACCGCATGGACATCGAGCGCGAGCGCGGCATCACCATCAAGTCGCAAGCGGTGCGGATGCCGTGGGCATCGGCCGGTGAGACGTTCGCGTTGAACATGATCGACACCCCCGGCCACGTCGACTTCACGTACGAGGTCTCGCGCAGCCTGGCAGCGTGCGAAGGCGCCGTGCTGCTCGTCGACGCGGCGCAGGGCATCGAGGCCCAGACGCTCGCCAACCTCTACCTCGCCCTCGAGAACGACCTGCAGATCATCCCCGTGCTCAACAAGATCGACCTGCCGGCGGCAGATCCCGAGAAGTTCGCCGCGGAGCTGGCGGGACTCATCGGAGGCGACCCCGACGACGTGCTGCGCGTGAGCGGCAAAACGGGTCAGGGGGTCGATGAGCTGCTCGATCGCATCGTCCGGGACATCCCGGCTCCCACCGGCGATGCCGATGCCCCTGCACGCGCCATGATCTTCGACTCGGTCTACGACGCCTACCGCGGCGTCGTCACCTATGTGCGGATGATCGACGGCAGTCTCCAGCCGCGCGAGCGCATCCAGATGATGTCGACGAAGGCCACCCACGAGCTCCTCGAGATCGGCGTCTCCAGCCCCGAGCCGGTTCCCACCCGGGGACTGGGCGTCGGCGAGGTGGGGTACCTCATCACGGGCGTGAAGGACGTGCGCCAGTCGAAGGTCGGCGACACCGTCACCTCGGCCCGTAAACCCGCAGCCACGGCGCTGGCCGGATACACCGACCCCAAGCCGATGGTCTTCTCGGGCATCTACCCGATCGACGGCAGCGACTACGGCGATCTGCGCGAAGCGCTCGACAAGCTGAAGCTGTCCGACGCTTCGCTGCAGTACGAGCCCGAGACCTCGGTCGCGCTCGGCTTCGGCTTCCGCTGCGGCTTCCTGGGGCTCCTGCACCTGGAGATCATCACCGAACGGCTGTCGCGCGAGTTCGACCTCGACCTGATCACGACGGCGCCGAGCGTGACATACGAGGTCGCCACCGACACGGGCGAGACCGTCGTCGTGACCAACCCGAGCGAGTACCCCGACGGGCGGGTCGCCGAGGTCTCGGAACCCGTGGTGAAGGTCGGCATCCTGCTGCCCAAGGACTACGTGGGCACCGTGATGGAACTGTGCCAGTCGCGGCGCGGCACCCTGCTCGGCATGGACTATCTCAGTGAGGATCGTGTCGAACTGCGCTACAACATGCCGCTCGGCGAGATCGTCTTCGACTTCTTCGACCATCTGAAGTCCAAGACGCAGGGGTACGCGAGTCTGGACTACGAGCCCGCGGGCTCGCAGACGGCCGATCTCGTCAAGGTCGACATCCTGCTGCAGGGCGAGAAGGTCGACGCGTTCAGCTCGATCGTGCACCGCGAGAAGGCGTACGCCTACGGCACGATGATGACCGAGCGCCTGCGCAAGCTCATCCCGCGTCAGCAGTTCGAGGTGCCGATCCAGGCCGCCATCGGCGCGCGCATCATCGCCCGCGAGAACATCCGCGCGATCCGCAAGGACGTCCTCGCCAAGTGCTACGGCGGCGACATCACCCGCAAGCGCAAGCTTCTCGAGAAGCAGAAGGAGGGCAAGAAGCGCATGAAGATGGTCGGCCGCGTCGAGGTCCCCCAGGAGGCGTTCATCGCCGCGCTGTCGGGCGATGTCGAGGGCAAGGACAAGAAGTAGGCTCGGACAGCGAGGAGAGGCTGGTTTCCATGCGCCGCGGAAGCTTCCAGGACGGAACCGTCGACTACGCGGCCGTCGGGGCCACGCAGGCGGCGGATCTCATGGGGTATCCGCCCGAGAAGAGCACACCCGCCGAGGCCTCGTGGCGCATCGGCAGCGGTGAGGCTCGTTTCACGACCTCGGCTGACGCGCTGCTGTCCTGGACCGCTCAGCGCGGGGCGGGGCTGGTCGTCACCGACGTGCGCCCCGCGGCGGGGCCGCTGTACTCCGGTGTCAGCTTCGACCCCGAAGGCAACCCCGTCGTGCCGAGCCGTCTCGACGCCGATCAGCGCTTCGACGCCGACGGCACGCCCTACGTGAGCGCGGGGACGACCATCCACCTGCACGGGCGGGTGAAGGGCATGCGCGCCGACGGTGAGCTGCGCGTGATCTACGCGATCGAGGAGCCTCGTCGCGTGGGCTTCGCACTCGGTACGGTGCGCGGTTCCGTCGTCAGCGGGGAGGAGTCGTTCCTGCTGGACTGGCGTGACAACGACGAGGTGTGGCTCACGGTGCGTGCGTTCGACCGGCCCGTCGCCCCGCTGTACCGCCTGCTGCCGCCGCTGGTGAAGCGGCGTCGCACGGAGCTGTTCCAGGGTTATCTGCGCGCGATCTCCCCGCTGTACGCGACGCCCTCCTGATGGGTGCCGCACTTCCGCTCGGCCAGCCCGCTCCGCCCGACGGGGCACTGCCGGAGGATCTGGCACTCGATGCGGCGACAGACTTCGGCGTGTACGTACACGTGCCGTTCTGCCGCGTGCGCTGCGGCTACTGCGATTTCAACACCTACACCGCGACCGAACTGCACGGGGCGCGGCAGGACGCCTACGCCGACGAGGTCCTTCGCGAGATCGCGCTCTCGGTCCGCGTCCTGGCCGAGCGCGGGCCGCTGCGTCCCGCCCGGACGGTGTTCTTCGGCGGCGGCACCCCCACGCTCCTGCCGGCAGGCGACCTGGTGCGCATGCTCGCCGGCGTCCGCGATGCCTTCGGCCTCGCCGACGATGCGGAGGTGACCGTCGAGGCCAATCCCGACACCGTCACGGCCGAGCTGGCCGCGGAACTGGCCGGCGCCGGGGTCACGCGGCTCTCGATCGGGATGCAGTCCGCGGTCCCTCATGTGCTGGCCGCGCTCGACCGCACGCACGACCCCGCCAACGTGGCGACCGCGGTCTCCGCCGCACGTGGGGCCGGTCTGGGCGTGAGCGTCGACCTCATCTACGGCGCACCCGGCGAGACGGAGGCGGACTGGCGTCGCTCGCTCGAGACGGCCATCGCGCTCGACCCCGATCACATCTCGGCGTACGCGCTCATCGTCGAAGACGGCACCCGGCTCGAACGCCAGATCCGGCGTGGCGAGGTGGCCGCGCCGGAGGACGACCTCCAGGCCGACATGTACGAACTCGCCGACCGGCTTCTCAGCGCGGCCGGGTACGACTGGTACGAGGTGTCCAACTGGTCGCGCGATGATGCTCGACGTTCGCGCCACAATCTCGCCTACTGGCGCGGCGAGGACTGGTGGGGCTACGGACCGGGGGCGCACAGTCACGTCGCCGGCCTACGGTGGTGGAACGTCAAGCACCCGGCCGCCTACGCGCAGCGGCTCGCGGCGGGCCAGTCGCCGGCGGCGGGCCGGGAGCGTCCGGACGCGGAGGCGCGACGCCTGGAGAGCGCGCTGCTGCGGTCGCGCATCGCCGACGGACTGCCGATCGCAGAGCTGAGCGCCGAGGGACGCCGCGCCGTGGCATCCCTCATCGCGGACGGCCTGATCGACGGTGCGTCCGCCCTCCACGGGCGCGTCGTTCTCACGCTGCGCGGACGCCTGCTCGCCGACGCCGTCGTGCGTGCGCTCACGGTCTGACCCCGAACGCCCACCGTCGCGTCAGCGGATGCGCGGTGCCGGCAGCGCGTCGAGCGCCTCCGCCCGGGGCAACGGCACGACGGCCGGCTCCACGTCGTAGCGGTGCACCTTCTCGCCGTCCCCGAACCGCGCCCAGCCCGGATCGCCCGTCGAGATGAAACTCACCCAGTCGGCGTGCATGCGGTCGGCGAGCTGCTGGGGCGCGTGCGCACCGGTCATCCGTTCGGCATCCGGGGTGCCCAGATGATCGAACATGAAGCCGATCTCCATCGCGTGCGCTGCGCGCAGGTCGCGCAGCGGCGAGGACCACGCGAACTCGTACACATACGTCGGCGCCCGGCGTGAGCGCGCGGCGCGGACGGCGGGTGCGCGCAGCAGCACATCGGTGGCCAGCTGACCGAACAGCTCGCCCGTCGTCGCTCCGGGCCACGCCGCGCGATAGGCCGCCATCGCGCGGCGGGAGATCCCCAGCGCGAACCGGGCGATGCCGAGCTGGATCCGACCGATGCGCGTCAGGGCCGCGGGCGGGAACCACAGCCGATACTCGTCGGTGTTCGTGCCGATCAGCACCGGCACGTCGACCTGCGCGAGGGCATCGTGCGGCGAGCGGGGAAGGGACCGTTCGTCGACGGCCAGCGAGTAGCCGGGTGCTCCGCGCAGGGGCGTGCTGCCCGCGGCCAGGTCGCGGCGTGCCACGAGCACGTCGCCGGGCGGCACCGCCCCGAAGCCCGCGCGCGTCGTCGCGACGCCCAGTCTCTTGGCCAGCTGAGCCGTGACCCGCCCGGCGCGCCGGGGCGAGTCCGCCACCAGTGGGCCGCTCTGGATGATCGCCCCGGCCACGAGCGGGGACATGTCGTCGCGCGCGAGCAGTGCGGCCACCAGCGACCCGCCCGCAGACTCGCCCATGATGGTGATGCGACCAGGATCACCGCCGAACGCGGTGATCTCCCGATGCACCCACTGCAGCGCCAGCGCCACATCCTGCAGCCCGAGATTGCGAGGAGCGTCGTCCAGCACCGAGAATCCCTCGGTGCCGAGACGGTAGTTGACCGAGACGAACACGACCCCGTCGCGGGCGAAGGCGGCGCCGTCGTAAGCGGGAAGGGCAGCCGTCCCGCGCTCGAACGCTCCGCCGTGCAGCCACACGGCGACGGGTGCCCCGCCGCGACGAACGGCCTCCGGCGCCCAGATGTTGAGCGTCAGGATGTCCTCACCCGCGATGGCCGCGGTCGAGAGCAGCTCGCCGATCGCACCGGGATACGGCGCCTGGGGCGCCGTCGGGCCGTGCGCACCGGCGTCGCGCACTCCCTCCCATCCGCCGGCGGCCTCCGGTTCCGCGAACCTGCGGTCGCCGAAGGGCGGCTCGCCGTACGGAATGCCGAGATAGCGGCGGATGCCGTCGGCGACCCTGCCCGACAGCGTTCCCTGGGACGTGGTGATCGTCGTCTTCGACGATGTCGTCTCGTTCATCGTCGCCAGTGTATGCCGCCGGTACGCGGCCGCCGCGCTAGAATTGGCACTCACGGATGACGAGTGCCAGTGAAGGAGGATCATGGTCTCGGAACGCGGACTGCAGGTCCTCCGCGCGATCGTGCAGGACTACGTCGACACGCGTGAGCCGGTGGGGAGCAAATCCATCGTCGACCGGCACCACTTCGGCGTGTCGGCAGCGACGATCCGCAACGACATGGCCCTGCTCGAGGACGAAGAGCTCATCGCCGCGCCGCACACCTCGTCGGGACGGATCCCGACCGACAAGGGGTACCGCGTCTTCGTCGATCATCTCGCGCAGCTGCGCCCTCTGACGCACGCGCAGCGGGCTGCGATCTCGTCCTTCCTCGAGGGGCCCGTCGACCTCGACGATCTGCTCGTGCGCACCGTGCGTTCGCTGACGGTCCTCACCGGACAGGTCGCCATCGTGCAGTACCCGTCCTTCGCGCAGGCGAACGTCTCGCACGTCGAGTTCGTCCACCTCGGCGGGCCGCGCGTCGTCGTCATCATCGTCACCGACACGGGCCGCGTCTCTCAGCGCGTCGCGATCCTCCCGGACGAGCCCGACGTGATCGAGGCGCAGCAGGTGAAGACGACGATCGCCGCGCTGGTCACCGGCAAGAGCGTCCGCGAGGGATCGGCCGCCGTCGCGACCCTGCTCGCGGGAGCCGCGACAGGCGCCCGCCCCGACATGCTCGTGCGCGCGGTCGCCCACATCGTCGCCGAGGAGCTCGACGAGTTCCGCCAGGACCGCCTCGTCATGGCGGGAACGGCGAACCTCGCGCGCCGGGAGTCGGACTTCCGCGGCAGCATCTACCCGCTCCTCGAGGCCATCGAGGAGCAGGTGACGCTGCTGCGGCTCATGACCGAGATGGTGGCCGACGAGCACGGTCTGGCCGCCAGCATCGGCCGCGAGAACGAGGCCTTCGGCCTGTCGGAGGCGTCGGTGGTCGCCGGGGAGTACGACGCGACCGGCTCGCGGGCGCGCATCGGCATCCTGGGCCCCACGCGCATGGATTACCCCACCAATCTCGCGGCGGTCCGCGCCGTCGCGCATTACCTCAGCCGCCTGCTCGACGAAGACGACCAGGCTCGCTGACCCCGAACACAGCAGACCGCGCCCGGTGAGACGATCACGGCGCAGGAAAGGCGAATGTGGCTGACCATTACGAGGTGCTCGGAGTGTCGCGCGAGGCGACGCCCGACGAGATCAAGAAGGCGTACCGACGTCTGGCGCGCGAGCTGCACCCGGACGTGAACCCGGGCGATGACGCGTCAGAGCGCTTCAAGCTCGTCACCCACGCGTACGACGTGCTGAGCGACCCCGAACAGCGCGCCCGCTACGACATGGGCGGCGACGGCAGCGCCTTCGGCGGCGCGGGAGGGTTCGGCGGATTCGGCGACATCTTCGAGACGTTCTTCGGCGCGGCCGGAGGCGGCCGAGGCGGTCGTCCCCGCTCCCGGCGCGAACGGGGACAGGACGCTCTGGTGAGGGTCACCCTCGACCTCGGCGACGTCGTGTTCGGGACGCACCGCGACATCGAGGTCGACACGGCCGTGCTCTGCGAGAGCTGTGAGGGCTCGTGCTGCCAGCCCGGGACGCAGCCGGTCACGTGCGACATCTGTCACGGATCCGGGCAGGTCCAGCGCACGGTGCGCAGCCTGCTCGGCAACGTCGTCACCTCGCAGCCATGCACGACGTGCCAGGGCTACGGCACCACCATCCCGTACCCGTGCACCACCTGTCAGGGCCAGGGCCGCGTTCGCGCACGCCGCACCGTGTCGCTCGACATCCCCGCCGGCGTCGAGACCGGCCTGCGCCTGCAGCTGCCCGGCTCGGGCGAGGTCGGCCCCGCCGGCGGCCCTCACGGTGACCTGTATCTGGAGGTCACCGTCGCCCCGCACGAGGTGTTCAGCCGGGAGGGGGACGATCTGCTCGCCACCCTCGAGGTCTCCATGCCGGACGCCATCCTCGGCACCGCGGCCACCATCGAGTCCCTCGACGGCCCCGTCGACCTCGACGTGCGCCCGGGCGTCCAGTCCGGCGACGTGCTCACGATCAAGGGCCGCGGCATCACGCCGCTGCGCGGATCTCAGCGCGGCGACCTGCGGGTCGGCGTCCACGTGGTCACGCCCACACGCCTCGACGCCAAGGAGCGTGCGCTCATCGAGGACTTCGCCAAGCGCACGAAGGCCCCGGGCCCGCGTCTGGCCGAGTACCACCAGGGACTGTTCTCGAAGCTGCGCGACCGGCTCCGGAACGGCTGAGCGTGGCGCTGCACTTCCTCGTCGATGACGCCTCCGTCCCCGTCGGCGGCGATGTCGTGCTGAGCGGCGCCGAAGCGCACCACGCCGCGTCGGTACGCCGCGTGCGCACCGGCGAGGAGGTCACCGTCGGCGACGGGCGCGGTACGTGGCTGACCGGCGAGGTCGCGTCGATCGCCGCCCGCGAGGTCATCGTGCGGGTGACGGGGCGCGTACAGCACCCGGCGCCCATGCCGCGCCTCGCGCTCGTGCAGGCGCTCGCCAAGGGCGACCGCGACGAGCTCGCCATCCAGGCGGCGACCGAGCTCGGCGTCGACGAGGTCGTGCCGTGGCAGGCCGCGCGCAGCGTCTCGCGCTGGGACGCCGCGAAGTCCGCCAAGGGCCTCGCCCGGTGGGCGACGATCGTCCGCGAGGCCGCCAAGCAGGCCCACCGTGCGTGGGTCCCCGTCGTGTCGGCCCCCGTCACGACGTCGCAGCTGGCCGCCCGCGCGCGCGAGGTGCGCCTGCTCGTGCTCGAGCCCACGGCATCCGTCCCCCTGACCGGCATCGCGATCGACGCCGACGACCTCCGCGACCTGGTCCTCGTGGTCGGACCGGAGGGCGGCATCGCGCCCGAGGAGCTGGCGACGCTCGAGGCGGCCGGTGCCGAGCCCGTCCGCCTCGGCGACACGGTGCTGCGCACCTCCACGGCCGGTCCGGCCGCCCTCGCGGTGCTCGACGCCGCACTCGGCCGCTGGTGAGACGCGCCGATAGACTGGCGGCATGAGCGAACCTTCCGTCTTCACGCGCATCCTCGGTGGTGAGATCCCCGCGGAGATCCTCGCGCAGACCGAGAACTCGTTCGCGATCCGCGACATCAACCCGCAGGCGCCGGTGCACCTACTGGTGATCCCGAAGTCATCGCAGTACCGGAACGTCGTCGAGCTGGCGGCGGGCGACCCGGCACTGCTGGCCGAGCTCGTGGGCCTGGCCAACACCGTGGCCGCCGAGCACGCCGGCGGCGACTTCCGCCTGGTCTTCAATACCGGCGCCGCCGCCGGGCAGACGGTCTTCCACGTGCACGCGCACGTGCTCGGCGGCGGACTGGACGAAGGGAGTCTCGGTGGCTGAAGCCTCCGAACCCGTCGTCGAGCGCATCTACGCCGACGGCATCGCGATGGTCCAGCTGCTGGGCCCGCAGGACCGCCTGCTCCGCGTCGTCGAGACCGAGCATCCGAGTGTCGAGGTGCTGGTCCGCGGCAACGAGATCACCCTGACCGGGGAAGGGGATGCCGTGGCCGCGGCGCATGAGCTCGTCGACGAGCTGCTCGCGCTCGCCCGCTCCGGCCAGGGGCTGGAACCGGTCGATGTGAGCACATCGAGCCGCATCCTGCGCACCGAGGGCGTACCGCGCCCGTCGGAGGTGCTCGGCGAGGCGATCCTCTCGTCCCGCGGCAAGATCATCCGCCCCAAGACGCTCGGGCAGAAGGAGTACGTCGACGCGATCGACGAGCACACGATCGTCTTCGGCATCGGCCCTGCCGGCACGGGCAAGACCTACCTGGCGATGGCCAAGGCGATCCAGGCCCTGCAGCGCAAAGAGGTCAGCCGCATCATCCTGAGCCGTCCCGCGATCGAGGCGGGAGAGCGGCTGGGATTCCTGCCCGGAACGCTGACCGACAAGATCGACCCGTACCTGCGCCCGCTGTACGACGCGCTCAACGAGATGATGGATCCCGAGCTGGTCCCCAAGCTGATCGCCTCCGGCACGATCGAGGTCGCCCCGCTGGCGTACATGCGCGGTCGGACGCTCAACGACTCGTTCGTCGTGCTCGATGAGGCGCAGAACACGACGCCCGAGCAGATGAAGATGTTCCTGACCCGGCTCGGATTCGGCACGCGCATGGTCGTCACCGGCGACATCACGCAGATCGATCTGCCGCAGGGCGCGTCGGGACTGCGGCTGGTGACGCGCGTGCTGAAGGACATCGACGACATCCACTTCGCGACACTGACCAGTGACGACGTCGTCCGGCACTCGCTCGTCGGTCGCATCGTCGATGCCTACACCGCGTACGACGAGCAGCGCCTCGCGTCTCGGCGCGAGCGGGACGAGGCGACCGAGTTCGCCAATCGCGCCGAACGCCGCGCCGCGACCCGGCCGTACGGCCCGCGCGACTATCAGCCGAAGCGAGGACGATCATGACGATCGAGATCACCAACGAGTCCGCCATGCCCATCGACGAGACCGTGCTGCTGCGGCTGACCGAGCGCAACCTCGCCGAGCTGAATGTGAGCGTCGACGCCGATGTGGCGATCCTGCTCGTCGACGAGGGCGCCATGGAGGCGCTCCACGTCCAATGGATGGACGAGCCCGGTCCGACCGACGTGCTGAGCTTTCCGATGGACGAGCTGCGGCCCGGCACCGAGGAGTCTCCGACGCCCGCCGGTCTGCTCGGCGACATCGTGCTGTGCCCGCAGGTCGCCGAGACGCAGGCGCACGCGGCCGGCCACGCGACGATCGACGAGCTCGTCCTGCTGACGACGCACGGTCTGCTGCACCTGCTGGGCTTCGACCACGCCGAACCCGAAGAGGAGCGTGAGATGTTCGGGCTCCAGCGCGAGCTGATCGCCGGCTTCCAGGCCAGCGAGCGACGACGACGCACATGACCGCGGCGCTCCTGCTCGTCGCCGCGGTCCTGCTGGTGGCACTCGGCGGCCTCATGGCCGCGATCGACGCGGCGCTCGGCGTCACCTCGCGCGCCGACGTCGCAGAGCTCTCGCTCGGGGGCCGCAACTCCGGATCGCTCACGCGCATCGCGGCCGACCCCGAAGCCCATGCCAACGCCGTGGTCTTCATCAGGATCCTCGCGGAGACCGCCGCAGCGGTGCTCGTCACGGCCGCGTTCACGATCCTGTTCGACCACCTCGGCTGGGCGATGCTCGCCGCGGCGGTCCTGATGACCGCCGTCTCGTTCGTCCTCGTCGGGGCGAGCCCCCGCAGTGTGGGACGCCAGCACGCCAAGGCGCTGCTGCGCGCGGCGGCGCCGCTGGTTCGGGGCGCCAGGATCCTGCTCGGCCCGCTTGCACACCTGCTCGTGATCCTCGGCAACCGCCTGACCCCCGGCATCCAGCGCGGCACGTCGTTCGCGAGCGAAGAGCAGCTGCTGAGCATGGTCGACGAGGCGGCGTCGCAGGCCCTCATCGAGGAGGACGACCGGGATCTCATCCACTCGGTCTTCGATTTCACCGACACCATCGTGCGCGCCGTGATGGTGCCCCGCACCGACATGGTGACGGTGGATGCCGCGGCCACCACCCAGGAGGCCATGCGGCTGTTCCTCGACAAGGGGGTCTCGCGCATCCCCGTCTCGGACGACGAAGCCGACGACATCACCGGCGTCGTCTACCTCAAGGACCTCGTCCAGTTCGCCTATCGGGACGAGACCGCATGGCGCGACGCCCCCGTCGCACAGGTCGCCCGTCCCGCCGTGTTCGTGCCGGAGGCGATGAAGGCCGAGACCCTGCTGCAGCAGATGAAGCGCGACGCCGTGCACGTGTGTCTCGTCGTCGACGAGTACGGCGGTGTCGCCGGCCTGGTGACGCTGGAGGATCTCATCGAGGAGCTCGTCGGCGAGATCGCCGACGAGTACGACCCGCGCTCGAACGAGGTCGTCGAGCTGAGCGACGGACGTTACCGAGTGAGTGCGCGGCTCGGCGTCGACGAAGTCGGCGACCTGTTCGGCATCGAGCTGGACGACGACGACGTCGACTCGGTGGGAGGACTGCTGGGCAAGGTGCTCGGACGCATCCCGCTGCCGGGCGCGAGTGTCGAGTACGGCGGACTCGTGCTCACCGGCGGTACCTCGCGCGGCCGCGGCCGGGGTCTGGCGACCGTCTTCGTGGAACGCAGCGCGACGCTCGCGCCGGACGACTCTTCCGGCGCACGACCACGCACGGGCGAGATCCGACTGCCGCGCAGCGGCGAGATCCGCCTCCCGAGAAAGGCAGAGTCATGACGGCAGAGCACGAGCCGGAGATCACACGCGAACCGGATGCCGCGGGGGGCCGCTCCGGCTTCGTCACCTTCGTCGGCCGTCCCAATGTCGGCAAGTCCACACTGACCAATGCGCTCGTCGGCGAGAAGGTCGCGATCACCAGCGACAAACCGCAGACGACGCGCCGCGCCATCCGCGGCATCGTCAACCGGCCCGGGGGACAGCTGGTGATCGTGGACACCCCCGGCATCCACAAGCCGCGCACTCTGCTCGGTCAGCGTCTCAATGATCTCGTCGAACAGGTTCTCGGGGACGTGGACGCGATCGGCTTCCTCGTGCCGGCGACCGAGAAGGTGGGACCGGGGGACCGCCGCATCGCCGCGTCGCTGGACGGCTACCCGCGTGCCAAGAAGGTCGCGATCGTGACCAAGACCGACATCGCCGCGCGCGATGAGATCACCGAGCGTCTCATGGAGGTCGACAGCCTCCGGGAGGACTGGGATGCCGTGATCCCGCTGTCCGCGGTCGCGGGCGAGCAGCTCGATGTCCTCTCGGACGAGCTGCTGAAGCTGCTGCCACAGGGACCGGCGCTGTACCCGACCGGCGTCGTGACGGACGAGTCGGTCGAGGACCGGATCGCCGAGATCATCCGCGAGGCCGCGTTGGAGGGTGTGCGCGACGAGCTGCCGCACTCCATCGCCGTGACCATCGAGGAGCTCGCCGAACGCGAAGCCGGCGGCATGACCGACATCTATGCGAATCTCGTCGTCGAGCGCGACAGCCAGAAGGCGATCATCATCGGACACAAGGGATCGCGGCTGCGCGATGTGGGCACGCGCGCCCGCGCGCAGATCGAGCCGCTCATCGGCACCAAGGTGTTCCTCAAACTTCACGTTCGCGTGGCCAAGGAGTGGCAGCGCGACCCGAAGCAGCTCGGACGCCTGGGCTTCTGACGCGCGAGGTTCGCGCCCACCACGAAAGGATCGACATGGCACAGCACTGGATCGCACCGCAGGCCGGCACGCCCGACACGTGGGAGTTCGTCGACGTCGAGGTGCCGGCACCCGGGCCCGGAGAAGTGTCGATCCGCGTGCATGCGGCCGGTGTGAACCCGGCGGACTACAAGCACGTCGCCGTGGCACGACCCGGTATGGCGTTCCCTGCGAAGATCGGCTACGAGGTCTCCGGAGAACTGACCGCGATCGGTCCCGACACGACTCTCGGCTCCGGGACGGCACGGGTCGGCGACGAGGTCATCGCCTTCCGGATCGACGGCGGCTACGCCACCGAGCTCACGGTGCCCGCCGAGAAGGTGTTCGCCAAGCCGACGACGCTGACCCACGCCGAGGCGGCGAACCTGCTGCTGGCCGGGACGACGGCGGCGGAGATGCTCGCGGTCACCTCGGCGGCGGAGGGCGAGACGATCCTCCTGCACGGCGCATCGGGGGCGGTCGGCGTCGCCGTGCTGCAGCTGGCCGCGCTGCGCGGCGTGCGTGTGATCGGCACGGCATCGCCGGCGTCGTTCGCCCGCATCCAGGGCTACGGGGCAGTGCCGGTCGCCTACGGCGCGGGTCTGCTCGAGCGGGTACGCGACGCCGCCGGTGGCACGGCCATCGCCGCCGCGCTGGATGCCGTGGGCACCGACGAGGCGGTCGATGTCTCGCTGGAGCTGGTCGCCGACCGTGCACGTATCGTCACGATCGCCGCGTTCGGACGCGCGCAGAGCGAAGGCATCCGTGCGATCGGCGGCAGCATGCCCGACAGCGCCCGGTTCCGTGACGCCGCCCGCGCCGACCTCATCGCGCTGGCTGAAGACGGTCGCCTCGACGTCCCTGTCGCGCAGACCTTTCCCCTGTCCGACGCCCGGGGCGCCCTGCGGCTGATCGCCGAAGGACACCCCGGGGGGAAGTTCGCGCTCCTCCCGTGACGGGTCAGGGGCGGCGGTCTCCGCCGCCACCCGGGCCACCCGGGCCGCCGCCCATCATCGAGTTGGACAGCTCGGTGACGCTCTGACCGTTCACGGTGATCGTGCCACCGGTCATCGTGCCCGTGCCGTCGTAGTCGAACGCGGACTGCGCAGTGATGTCGAGCGTTCCGCCGGTGATCGTGAGATCCCCGTTGCTGTCGATCGCGTCGGTGTCGCCGGACCCCATGACGATCGTGAGGCCGCCGCCGTTGATCGCGATGCTGAGCCCCGATGTCACGAGGCCGGATGCCGAGGCGTTCAGGCCGTCGTCGGAGGCGACAAGGGAGATCTGCCCGTCGTCGATCACGATCACCGGTGCCTCGATGCCCTCGACGGACGTCGTGATGTCGATGACTCCGCCGGTGATGGCGATCTTCTGCTCGGCCTTGATCGCGTCGTCGCCGGAGGAGATCGTGATGTCCCCGCCGGAGATCGTGAGCTGACCCTTCCCGAGATCGGTGTCGTTGCTCGACTTCAGCCCGTCGCCGGCAACGTCGATCGTGACCGTCCCGCCGCTGATCGTCAGTGAGTCCTTTCCGCGGATTCCGTCGTCGACGCCGGTGATCGCGATCGAGCCCGATACGATCCACAGGTCGTCCTTGCCGACGATGCCGTCGGCGAAGTTCGCGGTGACGTTCAGCGTGCCGCTGCCCGTGATGGCGAGGTCATCCGCCGAGTAGACGGCTCCGTCGATCTCCTCGTCGGCGCGTGTCGCAGCGTCCGAGACGGAGTTGGTCGTGCCGTCGGCCAGCTCCAGCACCGTGAACTCCGCGCTGTCGATCTGGATCGCGGCGCCGACGGTGCTGTCGATGGTCACTCCGTCGAGGATGAGGCGCACATCCCCGTCGGAGTCCACCGTCACCTGCCCGGTCGAGGTGCCGGTGAGCACGTAGGTTCCGGCCTCGGTGATCGTCAGCCCCGCGTCGGTCAGCGACACCTCCGTGGTCGGCAGCCCGCTCCAGTCGATGTCGGCGGCGACCGGCGCCGCGCTCGTGGTGGTCCCGGTGGTCGCGTCGGCCGCGGCGATGCTCGACGCGGCCGTGGGTGTCTGCGGCGCCGTGGCGGCGCAGCCGCCGAGCAGCAGCGCCGAGGCGAGCACGGCGGCCGCGACCTTCGTGTGGTGTCTCATCATTTTCCTCTCGCAGGATGTCAGCCTGATGAGGGGAGTCCACCAACGTCTCCTTTGTGCGTGCTATGCCCCGCCTATCCCGGACACATGGGTTTCGGGCGGTTCAGCGCTCTGCGCCGGCCTCGACCAGCGCGGACCGGATGATCACCGTGTTCTCGCCGAAGTCGTCGGCGGCGGCGTCCTGCCAGGTCCCGTCATCCCAGAGCACGTCCACCCACAGGCGGCCGTCGTGGACTCCTGAACTCAGTACCTCGGCGCCCAGCCTGTCGTGGACCTGCTTCTGCACCTCGACGAGCGTGGCGTCGTCGGTCGTTCCCGCCGTCCCGCCGGTCGGATCCGCCGGCGCCATCGGGTCGTACAGAGCGAGCAGGATCGGCGGCTGGGTCATCGTGAAAGACTCACCGTCGTACGTGCCCTGCACGGCATACATTCCCCAGGTGACATCATCCGCCGTCTCGGAACCGTCGATGCCGTCCCAGGACCATCCCCGCAAGGGAATGCCGTCGCACTGGGGCGGATACGACTCCCTCACCGCGCCGAGGCAGAGCCGGGGGCTCTGACCGGTGTCGAGCACGGTTCCCTGACCGATGACCTCGCCCTCCGGGGGCGCGGGCCACAGCGAGCCGAGCGACGAGCCGTCCGGTGCATCGGCCGCGGAACCCGGCTGGCCCGGGGTGGCGCAGGCAACGAGGCCGAGCGTGAGGACGGCGCCGAGCAGTGCAACGGGCAGGGCAGCGCGCACGGCGCGGTGCCGTGAGGTGCGCGACGGACGACGCTGGTTCATGCCTCCACAGTGTCAGCCGGCATCCATTCGTCTCACACGTCGATGCGCACCCGCGCGCGGGTGTAGCCTGTTCCCATGCGCTTCGGTCGGCTCCTTCTTCTTAGCCGCCGCGACGAGACCTCGTAGATCAGGGCCTCACTCGTCGCGGAGCTTGTCGTCGGCCCGACTCATCACGACACGAGAAGAAGCGACCTCATCATGGAGAACACTCAGAAGCCCTCCGGCATGCCGATTCACAAGTATCGGCCGTACCACGAGCAGATCCGCGTGGATCTGCCCGACCGCACCTGGCCCGACCGGCGGATCACGACCGCGCCGCGCTGGTGCGCCGTCGATCTGCGCGACGGCAATCAGGCGCTCATCGACCCGATGAGTCCCGAGCGCAAGCGCATCATGTTCGAGTTGCTCGTGCAGATGGGCTTCAAGGAGATCGAGGTCGGCTTCCCGAGCGCGAGCCAGACCGACTTCGATTTCGTGCGTCAGCTGATCGAAGAGGATCTGATCCCCGATGACGTCACGATCCAGGTGCTCACCCAGGCCCGCGAGCATCTCATCGCGCGCACCTACGAGTCGATCGCCGGGGCGAAGCAGGCGATCGTGCATCTGTACAACTCGACGAGCGTGCTGCAGCGTGAGGTCGTCTTCCGCACCGACAAGCAGGGCATCGTCGACATCGCCCTCGAGGGCGCACGGCTGTGTCGCGAGTTCGAGAAGCGCATTCCCGAGACGACCGTCTACTACGAGTACTCGCCCGAGAGCTACACCGGTACCGAGCTCGAGTTCGCCGTCGACGTCTGCAACCAGGTGCTGGCCGTGCTCGAGCCCACGCCGGAACGCAAGGTCATCATCAACCTGCCCGCGACCGTCGAGATGGCCACGCCGAACGTGTACGCCGACTCGATCGAGTGGATGGGCCGGCACCTCGCGCACCGCGAGAACGTCATCCTGTCGCTGCACCCGCACAACGACCGCGGCACCGCGATCGCCGCGGCAGAGCTGGGATACCTGGCCGGCGCCGACCGCATCGAGGGATGCCTGTTCGGCAACGGGGAGCGGACCGGCAACGTCGACCTGGTCGCACTGGGCATCAACCTGTTCACGCAGGGCATCGACCCGCAGATCGACTTCAGCGACATCGACCACGTCAAGCGCACCGCGGAGTACTGCAACCAGCTGCCCGTTCCCGAGCGCAGCCCGTGGGCCGGCGACCTTGTGTTCACCGCATTCAGCGGCTCGCATCAGGACGCCATCAAGAAGGGCTTCGAGGCCATGGACGCCCGCGCCGCGGCCGACGGCGTGTCCGTCGACGAGATCGAGTGGGCCGTGCCGTACCTGCCGATCGACCCGAAGGACCTGGGCCGCTCCTACGAGGCGGTCATCCGCGTCAACTCGCAGTCCGGCAAGGGCGGGGTCGCGTATCTCCTGAAGACCGACCACGCGATCGACCTGCCGCGCAAGCTCCAGATCGAGTTCTCCGGTGTCGTGCAGGCCAAGACGGACGCCGAGGGCGGCGAGGTCTCGAGTGATCAGATCTGGTCGATCTTCACCGACGAGTACCTGCCGGCGAGCCACGACGACCAGAAGTGGGGCCGCTTCGAGCTGCTGGCCACGCGCACGCAGAGCGACATGTCCGGTGACGTCGCGCTGGAGGTCACGTTGCGCGACGGCGACGCCGCGATAGACGCCGCCGGTCACGGCAACGGACCGGTCGCCGCGTTCCTCGAGGTGCTGCGCGCCCAGGGATTCGCCGTCACCGTCTACGACTACGTCGAGCACGCCCTCAGCGCCGGCGGCGACGCGCAAGCCGCCGCCTACGTCGAACTGCAGGTCGACGATCAGCGCCTGTGGGGTGTCGGCGTCGACGGTGACATCTCGACCGCGTCGCTGAAGGCGATCGTCTCGGGTGTCAACCGCGCGATCCGCACGCGCGAGCGCTCCGGGACCCTCGCCGCCGTCTGAGCTGCGTTTCGTCTCGCTGCGCTCGCTCAACGACCCGGGGGTGTCCGCCTCCGGTCGTCGAGCGAGGCGCGCAGCGACGAGACGACGCGCAGCGGCTCCGGCGTCGCCTCAGCGCTTGATGATCGGGATCGCCGAGGTCTCCACCGCGACCCGGCGACGGTAGAGCGCCCGCTGCTCGGGAAGCGAGATGTCGAAGATGACGGCCAGCAGACGGATGACCGTCGTCACCGTCAGGCACGCGACGGCCGCCGCCACCAGCGGCGCGCCCAGCGCGTGGGTCAGCGCGAGGACGGCGCAGCCGGCCGCGGCGGCGACGGCGTAGAGGGAGCCCACGTGCATGATCGCGACGGGCAGCCCCATGATGACGTCGCGAAGGATGCCCCCGCCCACCGCCGCGCACACCCCGACGAACACCGCGGGCACCTCCGGCAGGCCGATCGCGAGCGCCTTGGCGGTGCCGAACGCGCCGAACAGTCCGATCACGAGGGCATCGAGCGCGACGATGACGGCGTTGAGCCGCCGGAACAGATTGGCCAGCAGCATCCCGACCAGAGCCGCGCCGACGGCCGTCAGCAGATACCAGTTGCTCTGCATCGTCGCGAGCTCGACGTTGAGCATCAGGTCGCGGATGAGACCGCCGCCCATGCCCATCACGATTCCGATGATCGTCACGCCGAGCAGATCGAGGCGCCGCTGGCCCACGAAGCCCGAGGCGAACAGCGCGCCCTGCACGCCGCCGAGGCCGACGGCGACGAGGTCGGCCCAGAGGGGGATCACGAACAGCGGCTCTGTCACCCCTCCATTGTGTCCGCTCGCGGGGATAATCGACCTGTGCAGGAGAATCAGTAGCGTGCCGACCTACCGCGACGAGGTCGTGGTCCTGCGTACCCACAAGCTCGGGGAGGCGGACCGCATCGTGACGATGCTCAGCCGCCGTCACGGCAAGATCCGTGCCGTCGCGAAGGGCGTGCGCCGCACCTCGTCGCGCTTCGGCGCGCGGCTCGAGCCGTTCATGGTGGCCGATGTGCAGCTCTACCAGGGCCGCTCGCTCGATGTCGTGCAGCAAGCGGAGTCGCTCGGCGCCTACGGTGCGGACATCGCCCCGCACTACGACCGGTACACCGCCGCCCACGCCATGGTCGAGACCGCCGACCGGCTCAACGAGGCCGAGGCGACGCCGCAGCAGTATCTCCTGCTCGTCGGCGGGCTGCGCGCGCTGGCGCGCGGCGAGCACGCCTCGCGCGCCGTCCTGGACTCGTACCTGCTGCGGGTGATGGCGCTGTCGGGCTGGGCCCCCGGCCTCTACGACTGCGCGCGTTGCGGCCGCACGGGACCGCACGAGTGGTTCGTCGCCCAGCTGGGCGGGACCGTCTGCGCCGACTGCGCCCCGGCCGGCGCCGCGCGGGTCCACGCCGACACCAGTGCCCTGCTGCGCGCGCTCATGGCCGGCGAATGGGACGACGTGGACGCGGCATCCCCGGCGGCGACCGGGGCCGCATCGGGACTGGTCGCCGCGTACGCGCAATGGCACCTCGAGCGCGGCATCCGCTCGCTCGCGCACGTGGAGGCACCGCGATGACACCCAAGCCCTACACGCACCGGGGTGCCGTGCCCTACCGTCCGCTCGATTGGACCGGCATCCATCCGCCCGCCTTTCCGAAGGGCGGCGTGCCGAAGCATGTCGCCATCGTCATGGACGGCAACGGTCGCTGGGCCAATCGCCGCGGCCTGACCCGCATCGAGGGACACCGTGCGGGGGAGGAGGTGCTGCTCGACGTCGTCGCCGGCGCCATCCAGGCGGGCGTGAAGCACGTGAGCGTGTACGCCTTCTCGACCGAGAACTGGGCGCGATCGCCCGAAGAGGTGCGCTTTCTCATGGGGTACAACCGCGACGTGCTGCACCGCCGCCGCGATCAGCTCAACGAGTGGGGCGTGCGCGTGCGGTGGGCCGGGCGCGCACCGCGCCTGTGGGGTTCGGTCATCAAGGAGCTGCGGGTCGCCGCGCAGCTGACGGCCGGCAACGATGTGCTCACCCTGACGATGTGCATCAACTACGGCGGACGGCACGAACTGGTCGATGCGATGCGTCTGATCGGCGCGGAGATCGCCGCAGGGCGGCTCAAGCCGGGCGCCATCACCGAGAAGACGATTCGCAAGCACCTGTACATCCCCGACATGCCCGATGTCGATCTGTTCGTCCGTTCCAGCGGCGAGCAGCGCACCTCGAACTTCCTGCTCTGGGAGTCGGCCTACGCCGAGATGGTGTTCCTCGACACCCTGTGGCCGGACTTCTCGCGCACCGACCTGTGGCACGCGATCCAGCTGTATCTGGACCGCGATCGCCGCTTCGGCGGTGCGGTCGATGCACCGACGTCCGCCGGCTGGCCCGCGTACCCGGAATAGGTCGCGGCCGCGTCGGGTTGCATCGGGTGTGACGGAACCCATCAAGATCGACGTGTGGAGCGACATCGCCTGCCCGTGGTGCTACATCGGCAAGCGCAACCTCGAGACCGGGCTGGCCGCGACCGCGGCGGATGCCGATGCGCCGCGCGTCGAGGTCACGTTCCATTCGTACGAGCTCTCACCCGATACCCCCGTCGATTTCGACGGCGACGAAGTCGCGTTCCTGTCCGGCCACAAGGGGATGCCGGCAGACCGCGTCCGAGAGATGCTCGAGCGCGTCACCGGCGTCGCGGCCGAGGCCGGACTCGAGTACCGATTCGATCTGCTCAAGCACACGAACACCGTCAAAGCGCACGAGCTGCTGCACTTCGCGAAGAGCCAGGGCCGGCAGCACGAGATGGCCGAGCGCCTGATGTCCGCGTACTTCAGCGAGGGGCGCCACGTCGGCCGCATCGACGACCTCGTCGATCTCGCCGCCGAGACCGGGCTCGACGCCGACGCGACGCGCGCGGCGCTCGAGACGGGCAGGCACCTCGCCGACGTCGACGCCGACAAGGCGCAGGCGGCGGCCTACGGCATCCAGGGCGTGCCGTTCTTCGTCATCGACGGGAAGTACGGCGTGTCGGGCGCCCAGCCCGCCGAGGCGTTCACGCAGATCGCGCGCCAGGTGTGGGCCGAGCGCCGGCAGGCCTGACCCCACTGTTCGGCAGTCACCTACGCACGGTGTGCGCGACGACGACTGTGCCCAAGCGTCTGCGGAGCGACGACGCCCACCGTTCGGCAGTCGCTTGCGCACGGTGTGCGCGACGACGACTGTGCCCAAGCGACTGCGGAGCGACGGGTCGACGGATGCCGGTGGGACCGACCTCAGCGGGTGAGGTGCGCCTCGATCGCGGCGACGACCTCCGGGGCGTCGGGCTTGGTCTGCGGCCGGAAGCGATGCACCTCGCCGGCGGGCGTGACGAGGAACTTCTCGAAGTTCCACGCCACCGGCCCCTTCACGCCCTCGGCGTTCCTGGCCTTCTTCAGCGCCTTGAACAGCGCGGCACCGTGCGATCCGTTGACGCGGACCTTGTCCATCACAGGGAAGCTGACCCCGTATGTCGTCGAGCAGAACTCGAGGATCTCCTCCATCGAGCCCGGTTCCTGGCCCATGAACTGGTTGCACGGGAACCCGATCACCTGCAGCCCGCGCGGACCGTACGTGCGCTGCAGCTGCTCCAGCTGCTCGTACTGCGGCGTCAGACCGCACTTCGAGGCGACGTTGACCACCAGGACCGGCCCGTCGCCGAAGTCGCCGAGGGACTTCTCGTCCCCGTCGGGAGCGCGGAACGGGATCGCGCGGATGTCCACAGCCTGCGTGTCTGCCATGTTGTCCACGATAAGCCCGTTCGGGCCGCCGGGATCCGCCCCGCATCTGGGAGAATAGACAGGATGTCCACCAGCACCCTTCTCCCCGCACGCGCGACGGCGCCGGCCGCCTCGCCGCGCCGCGGCCTCGGGATCGGTCCGATCGCGTTGGACGCGCCGGTCGTGCTCGCACCGATGGCGGGGATCACCAACACGGCCTTCCGTCGGCTGTGCCGCGAATACGGCGCCGGGTTGTACGTGAGCGAGATGATCACGACCCGCGCGCTCGTCGAACGCAACGCGACGACCATGCGGCTCATCACCCACCACGAGTCCGAGACGCCCCGGTCGATCCAGCTGTACGGCGTCGATCCGGCGACCACCGAGTCCGCTGTCCGCCTGCTCGTCGAGGAGGACCGCGCCGATCACATCGACCTGAACTTCGGCTGTCCCGTTCCCAAGGTCACCCGCAAGGGCGGGGGAGCCGCACTGCCGTGGAAGCTCGGGCTGTTCCGCGACATCGTCACGCGCGCGGCGCGCGCGGCCGGCGATGTGCCGCTCACGGTCAAGATGCGCAAGGGCATCGACGGTGACCACCTGACCTACCTCGATGCGGGCCGCATCGCGGAGGATGCCGGTGTCGCCGCCGTGGCTCTGCATGCCCGCACCGCTGCGGAGTTCTACTCCGGCACGGCCGACTGGGACGCCATCGCCCAGCTCAAGCAGACGGTGACGAGCGTGCCCGTGCTCGGCAACGGCGACATCTGGTCCGCCGACGACGCCGCACGGATGATGGCTGAGACCGGGTGCGACGGCGTCGTCGTGGGCCGCGGCTGCTTGGGGCGCCCGTGGCTGTTCGGCGACCTGGCGCGCGCGCTCGGCGGTCCTGACGCCGCAGCGGGCGCCCCGGTCGATGCGACCCTCGCCTTCGTCGCCCGTGCCTTCCGCCGGCACGCCGAGCTGCTCGTCGAGTTCTTCGAGGATGAGGCACGCGGATGCCGCGACATCCGCAAGCACGTGGCCTGGTACTTCAAGGGGTATCCGGTCGGCGGGGAGACGCGCGCGAGTCTGGCGACGGTCTCGAGCCTCACCGAGATCGACGATCTGCTGGCGACGCTCGATGCGTCGGCTCCGTATCCGGGCGCCGCCGCCGAGGGCCAGCGCGGTCGCGCCGGCACGCCGAAGCGGCCCGCGCTGCCGGACCGCTGGCTCGAGACGCGCGAACTGGATGCCGCCGAGACCTGCGCGATCGCCGAGGCGGAGCTGGATACCAGTGGCGGCTGACCTCTCGATGCACGCCGCCGGCGTGGGAGTCTCACCCGGACGCCCCTCCGGCTACGACGACAACGACGCCGCGCGGCTGCTGCCCGAGCATCACCGATCGCAGCGCGACAGCTTCGCGCGGGATCGCGCCCGCGTGCTGCACTCCGCGGCGCTGCGCCGGCTCGCCTCGAAGACCCAGGTGCTCAGCCCTGCCAGCCCCGACGACTTCGCACGCAACCGGCTGACGCATTCGCTCGAGGTGGCGCAGGTCGGCCGCGAGCTGGCGATCGCGCTCGAGCTCTCACCCGACGTGGTCGACACGGCGTGCCTGTGCCATGATCTGGGCCACCCGCCGTTCGGCCACAACGGCGAGCGTGCGCTGAACGAGTGGGCAGAGGACATCGGCGGCTTCGAGGGCAACGCGCAGTCGCTGCGCATCCTCGCGCGGCTCGAGCCCAAGGTCCTGGGCCCGGACGGGGTCAGCTACGGGCTCAACCTCACCCGGGCGAGCCTCGACGCGACGTGCAAGTACCCGTGGAGCGCCGAGCACGCCGTGCCCGACCCCGGCGGCCGCCAGAAGTTCGGCGTCTATCCGGAGGATGAAGAGATCTTCCACTGGATGCGCGAGGGCGCGCCCGGCCGCGTGCGGTGCATCGAGGCCGAGGTCATGGACCTCTCCGACGACATCGCCTACTCGGTGCACGACTTCGAGGACGCGATCCTCAACGGCTATCTCGATCCGCGGCGACTCGGCGACCCGCGCGAGCGCGAGGCGCTGCTGACGGCCATCCAGTCGTGGGTGGGCTACGGCTTCACCCGCGACGAGCTCGCCGACGGCCTGTACCGCCTCTCGCGGGTGCCGGAGTGGTTCACCGCGTTCGACGGCTCGCGCGCGGCCGTCGCCCGCCTCAAGAACCTCACCAGCGACCTCATCGGCCGGTTCGCGCGCGCGGCCACGGCAGCCACCCGGGAGCACTACGACGGACCGGTGCTCACCCGGTATCGCGGACGGGTCATCGTGCCGCGGGTCATCGAGGTCGAGATGGCGGTGCTCAAGGGCATCATCGGCGCGTTCGTCGTGTCGATCGAGGGGCGCAAGGGCCTCTACAAGGAGCAGCGCCGCGTGCTCGCCCGCCTCGCGACCGCGCTGTGGGAGCACCCCGACCAGCTCTCCGGCCAGTTCGCCGAGGACTTCGCCGCCGCCGGCAGCGACGCCGCCCGCCGCCGGGTTGTCGTCGACCAGGTCGCCAGTCTCACCGACCGGTTCGCGATCGAGTGGCACACGCGGCTGGTCGGCTCGGTCGACCTGCGCGAACTGGGTCTGTGGCCGATCGGCTCGAAGGTCACGGCATCCGCCTTCTTCGCCCTGCCCGAGCCGATCGAAGGTCTGTGATGGCACGGATCCGGCAGGCGGACGTCGACGAGGTCAAGGCGCGCACGAACATCGCCGACATCATCGGCGAACGGGTCGCCCTCAAGCCCGCCGGGGTCGGATCCCTCAAGGGTCTGTGCCCGTTCCACGACGAGAAGAGCCCGAGCTTCAACGTCCGCCCGCAGGTGGGCTACTACCACTGCTTCGGTTGCGGCGAATCGGGGGACGTCTACTCGTTCCTGCGGGCGATGGATCATCTGTCCTTCACCGAATCGGTCGAGAAGCTCGCCGCGCGCATCGGCTTCCAGCTGCACTACGAGGACGGCGGCGCCGCGCCCGAGACGAGCGGGCGCACCCGGCTCTACCAGGCGAACTCGGCGGCCGCCGAGTGGTTCCGGGGGCAGCTGTCCGCTCCGGGGGCCGACCCCGGCCGCCGGTTCCTGGGGGAGCGGGGCTTCGATGCGGGCGCCGCGGCGCACTTCGGCATCGGCTATGCCCCGCAGGGCTGGAACAACATGCGCGACGCGCTCCGCTCGCAGGGCTTCAGCGACGAGGAACTCGTGACGGCGGGCCTGCTCTCGCAGGGGCAGCGCGGCGTATACGACCGCTTCCGCGGCCGCGTCGTGTGGCCCATCCGCGATGTCACCGGTCAGACGATCGGCTTCGGCGCCCGTCGCCTGCTCGACGAGGACCAGGGCCCCAAGTACCTCAACACCCCCGAGACGCCGATCTACAAGAAGGCGCAGGTGCTGTACGGGCTCGACCTGGCGAAGAAGGCGATCTCGCGCGAGCACCGCGTCGTCGTGGTCGAGGGCTACACGGACGTCATGGCCTGCCACCTCGCCGGCGTCACGACGGCCATCGCCACCTGCGGCACCGCGTTCGGGTCAGACCACATCTCGGTGCTCCGGCGGGTGATGGGAGACGACTCGACCGCGGGCGAGGTCATCTTCACCTTCGATCCGGATGCCGCGGGTCAGAAGGCGGCGCTGCGCGCCTTCGGGGATGAGAAGCGCTTCGCGGCGCAGACGTACGTCGCCGTCGCGCCGGACGGACTCGATCCGTGCGACCTCCGTCTCGGCCGCGGCGACGGCGCCGTCCGCGCGCTCATCGACGACAAGGCCCCCATGTTCGAGTTCGTCATGGACCAGCGCCTCGCCGGCTTCGATCTGGCGACCGTGGAAGGCCGCGTCGGGGCGCTCCGGGCCACCGCTTCGATCGTCGCCGAGATCCGCGACCCCGCCTTGCGGCCCGGCTACACGCGCGTGCTGGCCCGCAAGCTGGGGCTGGACCTGACCGAGGTCACCCCGGAGATCGAGCGGGCGACGCGCGCTGCCCGTGCCACGCAGCACGCGCCCACCCGCGACGGCGCGCGCGCCGGGTCCTCCGCAGGTTCCCCCTCGGCAACCACGGATGCCGGTGTCGCACCCGGATCGACACGTGTGACGCTCGCAGGCCTGCCCCAGAGCGCCGATGTCACGCTCGAGCGCAACGCGCTCATGGGCATCCTCCAGTACGGACACGTGCTCGATGCCGACGAGCTCGATGCCGCGCTCGCGCTGCCCATGCGGCATCCCGCCCTGGACGTCGTCCGTCAGGCGGTGGCCGCGCAACCCGATCGCACGCGCATCGGCTGGGCGTCGGGCGCCGTCGAGGGCGCACGCGAGCCGTACCGTTCCCTCGCCGTCGAGCTGCTCACCGCGACGTTCCCGGCCCTCACCGAGGCCGAGGCGCACGCCTCCACGCTGTCGCTGTGCCGGCGCCTGCGCCTGCGCGCTCTGGAACGCGAGAAGACCGAGCTGCTCGGCGCCCTGCAGCGCGTGTCGGCGGATTCCGGCGAGGGCCGCGAGGTCCGCGTTGCCCTCCGCGATTTGGATGCGCAGCGCCGACTCCTCGCCGAAGACTAGACCGACGTGGCATCGGCCCGCCCCGCAGGGCAGGATGAGTCCCATGCCCCGACCATCGCCCGATACCGCCATCCGCTGCGTCGACCTGTCGATCGCGCACGGCGCCGGCGATCGGGTCGTCGACGGCGTCAGCTTCTCGGTGCGCGCGGGAGCCGTCCTCGCCGTCATGGGCGCGACCGGGTCGGGCAAGAGCAGCCTGGCCGCGGTGCTGGCCGGTGCCGAGGCGGAGGCGCTGTCGGTCGTCGGCGGCAGCGCCGAGGTGGCGGGCATCGCCGTCCACAAGCGCGGACGGTCGCGGCGCGTGCGCACCTACCTGACCGGCTACCTCGCGCAGGGCGCTGGTGCGGCGCTGCCGTCGCGCTCGACCGTTTCGGAAGTCATCGCCGAGCCCATCACGAGCCGCGATCGCCGCGTCAACCAGCGGGCGCTGGCCGTGCGCGTCGCCTCGCTTCTCGACGAGCTGCAGCTGCCGCTGGGGGCCGCTCCGAAGTATCCCTACGAGCTCAGCGCGGGCATGCGCCAGCGCGTCGCCCTGGCGCGCGCGCTCATCCTGCAGCCGCGCGTGCTGATCGCGGACGAGCCGTACGCCAATCTCGACCTCGAGGTGCGCGTCGTCGCCCGCGAAGCACTGCAGCGGCGACGCGCGGATGACGACATGGCCCTCCTGGTCGTCACCAACGAGGCGGAGGCGGCGCGCGAGCTCGATGCCGATGTCCTGGTCCTGCGCGCAGGTCACCCGGTCGCGTTCGGCCACAGCGTCGACGACCTGCTGTGGACGCCCGGTGGCGACGCGCGGATCGCGCCCTGACGTCACGAGCATGCCTCAGGCTTTGCTACGATAGTGGGGTTGTCCGCTGCGAGGCGGACTGATCCTCGGTAGCTCAATTGGCAGAGCAGCCGGCTGTTAACCGGCAGGTTCTTGGTTCGAGTCCAAGCCGGGGAGCGAACGGCCCCAGACTCCACTCTGGGGCCGTTCTTCGTTTCCCAGGAGCACCGGGCAGGGCGGATCGGTCAGGCGTCGAGGTCGTCGACGCCCGGCGTCCAGCTCTGCCCGGGCTTGCCCCAGCCCCGCTTGCGGGCGATCTTCTGCACGGTCTTCCAGTCGCCGTCGTCGAGACGGTCGATGTAGAGGATCCCGTCGAGGTGGTCGAACTCGTGCTGCATGATCCGTGCGCGCCATCCGGCGACCTGCAGGCGCACCGGGGCACCGTCCAGATCGGTGCCGGTGACGGTGACCTCGTCGGACCGTCGCAAGGGGAACCGCTCACCGGGGAACGACAGACAGCCTTCGGATTCCTCGTCGGGGTCGGGGGCCCCCGGTTCCAGCGGCTTCATCCACAGCTCCGGATTGAGGATGACTCCCCGCCAGGGCTCGCCGTCGTCGTCCTGGTACGTATAGGTGTAGATGCGCAGGCCCACCCCCACCTGGGGTGCGGCCAGGCCCACACCGGGCGCGGCGTCCATCGTCTCGAACATGTCGGCGACGAGCGTGCGGATCTCATCGGTCACCTCGTCCACCGGTGACGCGACGGAATGGAGGACGGGATCGCCCATGATGCGAATAGGGAGAACAGCCACGTCCTGAGCCTATCGAGCCGCACGGGCCGCTACTGTCGAGGGGTGGATTCCGTAGGCATGGCGATCGGGGATATCACCGACGAACTTGTCGGGGTCTTCCGCGACCCGGCGATTCTCATCGGCATCCCGCTCGCTCTGCTCGGCGCGGTGTTCATGTCGTTCGGTGCCCAGTACCAGCACCGCGGTGTGCAGAAGGTCGAGGCGCTGACACGGATCGACGGAGGGTCCGGCCTCACCGGAGGTCAGCTGCTGCGGCTGCTGCGCCGCCCGTCCTGGGTGCTCGGCACCGCCATGCTCGGACTGGCGATCGTCTGTCAGCTCGCGGCGCTGTCGTTCGCCCCGCTCATCCTGGTGCAGCCGCTCGGCGCCATCTCGCTCGTCATCACGACGCTGCTCAACGCGCGCATCAGCGGCCACCGCCCGACCCGGCAGTCGATCACGGCGATCGTCCTGTGCGTCGGCGGCGTCCTCGTCTTCGTGACGATCGCCGCACTCTACGCGACCGAGACCCCGGTCACGGACCAGCAGCTGATCACCGTGCTCGCCATCCTCGCCGGGGTCGTCGTGATCCTTACCGTGCTGTGGCTGTGGCTGCGCCGGCGCATGCGGGCGCTGTTCTACATCGTCGCGGCGGGCATCGTCTACGGGTTCGTCGCGACGCTGGCGAAGGTCGTCATCAGCCGCATCCAGACCGGTGACTTCGAGTGGCTCACGGTCCTGTGCATCGTCGCGCTGCTCGCCGGCACGGGCGTCGGGGCCTACTTCGTGCAGACCGCGTACTCGTCGGGACCGCCCGACCTCGTGATCGCCGGTCTCACCGTCGTCGACCCCATCGTCGCGATCGTCATCGGCCTCGCCGTGCTCGGCGAGGCGCAGAACGCCCCGTTCGGGGCGTACGTCGGGTTCGCCATCGCGGGCGCCCTCGCCGTCACCGGGGTCTTCCTGCTCGCGCGCCATCATCCGCAGATCGTCAGCGACAGTCAGGAGCTGCCGATCGCGCGGGGGAGCGGGAAATTCTCCGATGAGCCCGCACCCAAGACCGGCTCGGTACGCATCACCGAAGCCGTCGCCAAGGTCTGGCCGAACCCGCCGGTCCACGATGAGGACGACGACGCGCGGGCGCAGTAGGCTCGTAGGCGCAGCGTCGAGACACCGTCTCGCCTGCGCGGGGCGGTGGCCAAGCTGGTCAAGGCAGCGGGCTCATAACCCGACGATCGTGGGTTCAAGTCCCACCCGCCCCACGGAACAGCGCTCCGCCGGCGATCGGTAATCACACGCTTGTCATTACCCGCTGTCATCGGACATAATGGGCCCATAACCGCATAGCAACGCCATGCTCCGGCATTCAGGTCGTAGGGGAAGACGCACCTGAACGAGACGGAGAGATGATGGCGACACCACAGGCGCGTGGAGTGATCTTCATTCACTCCGCGCCACGCGCGCTGTGCCCCCACCTGGAGTGGGCGGTCGGGCGTGCGCTCGGCCGCGCGGTGAACTTCGACTGGGCCGATCAGCCGGTGCTCTCCGGCAGCCGGCGTGCTGAGTTCTACTGGGAGGGACCTGCGGGGACCGGCGCGGCTCTGGCGACCGCGATCCGAGGATGGGAGCACCTGCGCTTCGAGGTCTCCGAGGATCCCACGCCGCGCAGTGACGGGGGGCGCTGGCTGCACACGCCGGATCTCGGCATCCACTTCGCCCAGACGGACACCGCCGGCAACGTCGTGATCGGCGAGGACCGCCTGCGCTACGCCATGGAGATCTCCGCGGGCGATGCCTTCGAGCTCCAGCGCGAACTGCAGGTCGCGCTCGGCTCGGCATGGGACGAGGAGCTCGAGGCCTTCCGGCACGCGAGCGACGACGCACCCGTGGTCTGGCTGCACAAGGTCGGCTGAGACGATCCGCAGCCCGCGGACACTCTCCGGCTGTACACCTCACACAACTCAAGAACTCAGGCGGCGCGGGAGCGCCAGTACCGACCTCGGATGACGGGCTTCTTCCCGGGGAACGGGACCGCGAGCCGACCGCCTGCCGAAAGAAAGACGCCCCGGGAAGGCTTCCCCGGGGCGTCTTTCGCGTCTGAGCAGAGTGCGGATCAGACCGAGGCGAACGCCGCGACGGCGTTGTGCCCGCCGAAGCCGAACGAGTTGCTGATCGCCACCTGGGGCCCGTCGCCCAGCGGCGTCGGCGCGCCGGAGAGCCGGAACGGAACAGCCGGGTCCTGCTCCGTGAGGTTGATCGTCGGGGGCGCGACGCGATCGCGCAGGGCGAGGATCGTGAAGATCGCCTCGAGCGCACCGGTGCCGCCGAGCAGGTGTCCGGTCGAGGCTTTGGTCGCCGAGACCGGGATCTCGTCGATGCGGTCGCCGAACACGCTCTTCAGGGCGACGTACTCGTTCGGGTCGCCGACGGGTGTGGAGGTCGCGTGCGCGTTGACGTGCGTGACTTCGTCCGGCGACACACCCGCCATCTCGAGTGCGAGGCGCACCGCGCGAGCGGCGCCGGTGCCCTCGGGGTCGTTGGCGGTGATGTGGTACGAATCGGCCGTGACGCCGCCGCCGACGACGGCGGCGTAGATCTTCGCCCCGCGCGCCTTCGCGTGCTCCTCAGTCTCGAGGACCAGTACGCCGGCCCCCTCGCCCATGACGAAGCCGTCGCGGTCGATGCTGCCCGGACGCGACGCGGTCGCGGGGGAGTCGTTGCGACGCGACAGCGCCTGCATCGAGGCGAACGACGCGATCGTGATCGGATGGATCGCGGACTCGGTGCCGCCGGCGATGACGACATCGGCCAGGCCGGCCCGGAGGTGCTCGACGGCGTTGACGATCGACTCGGTGCTCGATGCGCACGCACTGGCGACCGTGCGCGCGAAGGCACGCGCACCGAAGTGCAGCGAGAGATTGCCGGCGGCAGCGTTGGGCATGAGCATCGGCACCGTCATCGGCATGACGCGGCGCGGGCCCTTCTCGCGCAGGGCGTCCCAGGCGTCCAGGAGCGTCCAGACGCCGCCGATGCCGGTGGCGAAGTCGACGCCGAGGCGCTCGGGATCCACGTCGGGGGCGCCGGCATCGGCCCAGGCCTCCTGCGCCGCGACGAGGGCGAACTGCGATGAGGGGTCCAGCCGCTTGGCGATGGGCCGGTCGAGAACCGTGTCGGGGCGGACCTTCGCCTCGGCGGCGAAGGTCACCGGCAGCTGGTACTGCTCGACCCAGTCGTGCTCGAGAGTGCGGGCGCCGGACTCGCCGGCCAGCAGCGCCGACCAGCTCTCCGGCGCGGTCCCGCCCAGCGGGGACGACGCGCCGATGCCGGTCACGACGATACGCGAAGTGCTCATGGTCTCCTCGGGATGCTCCGGTGGGGGCACGAGCCCCCACCGGCAGGGGCAGGTTACGCCTGGTTGGACGTGATGTAGGTGACGGCGTCGCCGACGGTCTTGAGGTTCTTGACCTCTTCGTCGGGGATGGTGACGCCGAACTTCTCCTCGGCGTTGACGACGATGGTCATCATCGAGATCGAATCGATGTCGAGGTCGTCCGTGAACGACTTCTCCAGCGCGACCTCGTCGGCCGAGATGCCGGTCTCGTCGGTGATGAGCTCAGCGAGCCCTGCGAGCACCTCGTCGGTGGTGAATGCCATGGTTTCTCCTTGGGTCAGGGCCCTGCGGGCCGTTGTTCAGTCTAGAGTCGCGGCCGCGAGGATCAGGGGAGGACGACGACCTGTGCGCCGAAAACGAGCCCGGCGCCGAAGCCGATCTGCAGGGCGAGTCCGCCTCTGATCTCGGGGTGCTCCTCGAGAAGCCGGTGCGTGGCCAGCGGGATGGAGGCCGCGGACGTGTTGCCCGTGGTCTCGATATCCCGGCCTATCACGACCGTCTCGGGCAGCTTGAGCTGCTTGGCGAACTCGTCGATGATCCGCAGATTGGCCTGGTGCGGGACGAAGGCCGCCAGATCGGATGCCGTGACTCCCGCCTCGTCGAGCGCGCGACGCGCGACCTTCACCATCTCCCAGACCGCCCAGCGGAAGACCGTCGGGCCTTCCTGTCGCAGGGTCGGCCAGGGCGCCTCGCCGTCGCGGAACTCGACGAGGGTGTGGTTCATGCCCACCGCATCGGCCTTCGAGCCGTCGGAGCCCCAGACCGTCGGGCCGATGCCCGGGAAGTCGCTCGGGCCGACCAGCGCCGCACCGGCGCCGTCACCGAGCAGGAAGGAGATCGAGCGGTCGGCGGGATCGACGACGTCGCTGAGCTTCTCGGCGCCGACGACGATGACGTAGTTCGCCGCGCCGGCGCGGATCAGCGCGTCGGCCTGGGCGACGCCGTAGGCGAAGCCGGCGCAGGCGGCGTTGACGTCGTACGCGGCGGCGGGGTTGGCGCCGATGCGGTCGGCGACGATCGCCGAGACCGACGGCGTCTGCTTGGGGTTGGAGATCGTCGACACGATCACGGCATCGACCTGTGCCGGGTCGATGCCCGCGGTGGCGATCGCCTCGGCGGCCGCGACGGTGGCGAGATCGATCGCGTCGGTGTCCTTGTTCGCACGGGTACGGGTGATGATGCCGGTGCGCTGCCGGATCCACTCGTCACTCGAGTCGATGGGCCCGATCAGGTCGTCATTGGGCACCGCGTTCTCACCGCGGGCCGCGCCGTACGCGTAGATGCGAGTGTGGGCGGGCCCGGTGGCCTGCTTCAGCGTGACGCTCATGCGTCGCCTCCTGTCAGCAGCGCGGTGGCGGCTGCGAGATCGTCCGGGGTCTTGACCGCGACGGCGGGAACGCCGCGCAATCCCCGCTTGGCCAGTCCGGTGAGGGTGCCCGCCGGCGCGAGTTCGATGATGCCGCCGACCCCGTGGTCGGCGAACGACGCCATGCACAGATCCCAGCGCACGGGGGAGGCGACCTGCGCCACGAGGAGATCGAGCGCGGCGCGCCCGTCGGTGACCGTGGTTCCGTCGCTGTTGCTCCAGACGGTGACGGCGGGAGCGGATGCCGGCACGTCGGCGGCTGCAGCCTGCAGCGCGGCCACGGCCGACCCCATGTAGGAGGTGTGGAAGGCGCCCGCGACCTGAAGCGGGATGACCCTGCTGCCACGAGGCGCCTCGGCGGCCAGCTCCGCCAACGGCGCGAGCGCACCGGCGGCGACGATCTGCCCCCCGCCGTTGTAGTTGGCCGGGGTGAGGCCGAGCGAGGCCAGGCGTTCGAGCACGGCCGCTTCGTCGCCGCCGACGATCGCGCTCATGCCGGTCTGCTCCTGGGCGGCGGCATCGGCCATCGCCCGGCCGCGCAGGCCGACCAGGCGCATGCCGTCTTCGGCGGTGAGGACGCCGGCGGCGACGAGCGCGGCGACTTCGCCGACGGAGTGTCCGGCGACGCCGTTCGGGATCGTGTCGGCCCCGTCGGTCAGCGCGGCCCACGACAGCAGGCTCGCGGCGACGATGAGCGGCTGGGCCACCCGGGTGTCGCGGATGCGGTCGGCATCCCACTCGGTGCCTGCCGCGATCAGGTCGACCTCGGCGAGCTCGGAGTACGCAGCGAGGCGCTCACGGGCACCGTCGAGTTCGAGCCATGGGGCGAGAAAGCCCGGGGTCTGCGAACCCTGCCCGGGGAAGACAGCGATGATCACGATTCCATCCTTTCAAGAACGTGACAGGCGACCCTGTCGGTCAAGGCACAAGAAAGGCCGAGACCTTTGTGCGCGTCACACTACCGTCGGTGACCCGCTGCGCGTCGGCGCGTCACTTCGGTGCCGATCGATCCCAGGATGAGCGCCGTCTGCAGGATCAGTGCTTCGCGGGGCCCGGTCGCATCCCAGCCGATGACGTCCGAGACGCGCTTGAGCCGGTAGCGGACCGTGTTGGGGTGCACGAACAGCTCCCGCGCGGTGGCCTCGAGCGACCGGCCGTTGTCGAGATAGCTCCACAGCGTCGTCACGAGGTCGGACGAGTGCGCCTGCAGCGGACGATAGATGCGATCGACCAGCGTCTGCTTCGCGAGTGCATCTCCGGCCAGGGCGCGCTCCGGCAGCAGGTCGTCGGCCTCGACCGGTCTCGGAGCATGCCGCCACGCCTTGGCCACCGCGAAGCCCGCGAGAGCCGCCCGCGCGCTCTGCCCGGCATCCACCAGTGCCGGCACGGCCGGACCGAGAACGAGGTGCCCCGTGCCGAACCCGGGCTCGAGGCGCTTCGCGATCTCGAGGAAGGGAAGCTCCGCCTCTTCGTCGCGGCCGGACTGCTCGGACCGCCCGATCACCAGGACGAGCCGCGAGCCCTGCACACCGATGAGCACGTCGACGCCCAGCTTGCGCGCCAGGCGCCGCAGCTGGTCGACGTCGAACTGCGCCGGCGTCGTCCCGACGAGCACAGCCACCTCGCCGTGTCCATGCCAGCCGAGGGCGGCGATACGGCTCGGAAGCTCTTCGTCGGCCTCGCCGGTGAGGATCGAGTCGACGACGAGCGCCTCGAGCCGGGCATCCCACAGGCCCCTCGCCTCGGCGGCACGCGCGTAGACGTCGGCGGCGGTGAAGGCCACCTCGCGCGAGTAGAGCAGCATGCTCTCGCGCAGGCCGTCACCGCGCCCGGCGACCCGCTCCTCGGTGACCTCGACCGTGACGCGGATCAGCTGCAGCGTCTGCGTCAGGCTCACACTGCGCAGCAGCTCGCGCGGGGCCGCGGCGAAGATGTCCGCTGCAATGCGCGGCGTCGACCCCGGGTCGTCGAACCACTCGATGAACGAAGAGATGCCCGCCTGCGCGACCAGACCCACCGCCGAGCGCCGCGCGGGCGGCATCTCGGCGTACCACGGCAGCGAGTCTTCGAGACGCTTGATCGTGGCGGTCGCGAGGTCGCCGGAGATCCGCCGCAGCCATGCGAGCGTCTCCGCCTTCTCCTGCGACGTCGGGCGACCGGGCATCGAGGGTGTCAGCTCTCCCCGCCGGCGTTGCCGGTCGTGCCGGCGGTCACGTCGTGCAGCCGGTACTTCTCGATGGCCTGCGCTGCCAGGGAGCGGTCGACCGCGCCCTCGTCCGCCAGGGCGAGGAGCGTGCGCACGACGATCGACGGGCCGTCGATCTTGAAGAACCGGCGTGCCGCCGCGCGCGTGTCGGAGAACCCGAACCCGTCGGCGCCCAGCGTCGCGAAGCGCCGCGGAACCCACGGGCGGATCTGGTCCTGGACCGCGTGCATGAAGTCGCTGACGGCGACGATCGGTCCCTCGCTGTCGCGGAGCTTCTCGGTGACGTACGCCGTGCGCGGCTCCTCGAGCGGGTGGAGGAAGTTGTGCTCGTCGGTTGCGAGGCCGTCGCGGCGCAGCTCGGACCAGCTCGTCACGGACCACACGTCGGCGACGACGCCCCAGTCCTCGCGCAGCAGCTGCTGGGCCTCGATCGCCCACGGCACGCCCACGCCGGACGCGAGGATCTGGGCGCGGTGGCCCTGGCCCTCGCCGGTCGAGACGCGGTGGATGCCCCGGACGATGCCCTCGACGTCGACGCCCTCGGGCTCGGCGGGCTGGACGATCGGCTCGTTGTACACCGTGAGGTAGTACATAACGTTCGGGTCGGGGTGCGTGCCGCCGTACATCCGGTCGAGACCGTCGCGCACGATGTGCGCGATCTCGTAGCCGTAGGCCGGGTCGTACGAGATCGTCGCCGGGTTCGTCGAGGCCAGCAGCGGGGAATGGCCGTCCGCGTGCTGCAGTCCTTCGCCGGTGAGCGTCGTGCGCCCCGCTGTCGCGCCGATGACGAAGCCGCGCGCCATCTGGTCGCCTGCGGCCCACTGGGCATCGCCGGTGCGCTGGAAGCCGAACATCGAGTAGAAGATGTACACCGGGATCAGCGCTTCGCCGTGCGTCGAGTACGACGTGCCCACGTTGGTCAGGGCCGCCACCGCCCCGGCCTCGTTGATGCCGACGTGCATGATCTGGCCCTGCGGGCTCTCCTTGTACGCCAGGAGCAGCTCGCGATCGACCGAGGTGTAGTTCTGGCCGTGCGGGTTGTAGATCTTCGCGGTGGGGAAGAACGCGTCGATGCCGAAGGTGCGTGCCTCGTCGGGGATGATCGGGACGATGCGGTGCCCGAAGTCCTTCGCACGCAGCAGATCCTTGAGCAGGCGGACGAACGCCATCGTGGTGGCGATCTCCTGCGTGCCCGAGCCCTTCTTGACGAGCGCATAGGCGCTGTCGTCAGGCAGCGTGATCGGCGTGTGCGTCGTCCGGCGCTGCGGCAGCGTGCCGCCGAGTGCCTGACGGCGCTCGACCATGTAGCGAATGCTCTCGTCCTCGGCGCCCGGGTGGTAGTAGGGCGGGAGGTACGGGTTCTCCTCGAGCTGCGCGTCCGTGATCGGGATGTGCATCTGATCGCGGAAGAGCTTGAGGTCGTCCAGGGTCATCTTCTTCATCTGGTGGGTCGCGTTGCGGCCCTCGAAGTGCGGACCGAGGCCGTAGCCCTTGACGGTCTTGGCGAGGATGACGGTGGGCTGGCCCTTGTGCTCGGTGGCGGCCTTGAACGCCGCGTACACCTTGCGGTAGTCGTGACCGCCGCGCTTGAGGTTCCAGACCTCCTCGTCGGTGTAGTCCTCGACGAGGGCGGCAGCGCGCTCGTCGCGCCCGAAGAAGTGGTCGCGGACGAACGCGCCGTTCTCCGCCTTATAGGTCTGGTAGTCGCCGTCGGGGGTGATGTTCATCAGGTTCAGCAGGGCGCCTTCGCTGTCGCGGGCGAGCAGGTCGTCCCACTCGCGGCCCCAGATGACCTTGATGACGTTCCAGCCGGCGCCGCGGAAGAAGCTCTCGAGCTCCTGGATGATCTTGCCGTTTCCGCGCACCGGGCCGTCCAGGCGCTGGAGGTTGCAGTTGACGACGAAGGTGAGGTTGTCGAGACCCTCGTTCGCGGCGACCTGCAGCTGACCGCGGCTCTCGACCTCGTCCATCTCACCGTCGCCGAGGAACGCCCACACGTGCGAGTCGGAGACATCTTTGATCCCGCGGTTGGTGAGGTACTTGTTCGTCATCGCCTGGTAGATGGCGTTGATCGGCCCCAGCCCCATCGACACCGTCGGGAACTGCCAGTAGTCGGGCATGAGCCGCGGGTGCGGGTAGGACGGGATGCCCAGGGGCGCCTGCGACTTCTCCTGGCGGAAACCATCGAGCTGGTCGGCGGTCAGGCCGCCTTCGAGGAAGGAGCGCGCGTACATGCCGGGGGAGGCGTGCCCCTGGAAGAAGACCTGGTCGCCGCCGCTGGGGTGGTCCGGGCCACGGAAGAAGTGGTTGAACCCGACCTCGTACAGTGCCGCCGACGACGCGTACGTCGAGATGTGGCCACCCACGCCGATGCCGGGCCGCTGCGCGCGGTGGACCGTGATGGCGGCGTTCCAGCGGATCCAGCGGCGGTAGCGGCGCTCGATCTCCTCGTCACCGGGGAACTCCGGCTCGTTCTCGGGCGCGATCGTGTTGATGTAGTCCGTGGTGGGGATCTGCGGCACGTTGAGGTGCAGCTCACGAGAGCGATGGAGCAGGCTCAGCATGATCTCGCGGCCGCGGCCGGCGCCCTTGGCGTCGACGAGCTGCTGGAGCGATTCACGCCATTCAGCGGTCTCGTCCGGGTCGCTGTCCTGGGGGCCCTGGGAGTACGGATCCTGATCGTTGACAGTCACAACGGACCTTTCGTCGTCTGGCAGATCATGCCAAGAGGGAGTATCGCTGCGCGTGCTGCTCTTGTTCAGCATTGACAACGCATCGCTCATCAGCCTAGCGACTTCAGCGATGCCAGGATGAGCCTATGGCGATTCGAACCGGCGACACTGCACCCGATTTCACCCTCCCCGCAGCGGGCGGTGGGACCCTCACCTTGAGCGACGCGTGGCGCGATTCGCCCGTCGTCCTGGTGTTCTTCCCCCTCGCCTTCTCGGGGCGCTGCCAGGGCGAGCTGTGCGAGATCCGCGACAACATCGCTCTGTTCGAGGATGCCGCCGTGCGTGTCATCGCGATCTCGGTCGACAGCCACTTCAGCCTGCAGGCATGGGCCCAGCAGCAGGGCTACGGCTTCGATCTCGTCTCGGACATGTGGCCCCACGGCGAAGTGGCCGGCGCCTACGAGGTCTTCCTGGCCGAGCGCGGCATCGCCGCACGGGCCAGCTTCCTCATCGACACCGCCGGCATCGTGCGCTGGAGCACTCAGACGCAGAGCCCCGCCGAGGTGCGTCCGCTGGACGCATACCGCGAAGCGCTCGCGACGCTCTGACGCGTGCGACGCCGTGGGCCCTGCCGGGATCGAACCGACGACATCCACGGTGTAAACGTGGCGCTCTACCAGCTGAGCTAAAGGCCCGGGTGCTCTCAGTCTAGGGTGGGAGACGTGAAAGCCCGCCCCGCTGACCAGCTCCGTCTGCTCGACCTCGTCGCCCTCGACACGACGATCCAGCAGGCCGACCACGCCCGCCGCAATCCCGCGCAGTCGACGCGCGTGCAGGAGCTGCTGGCGCAGCGGCAGGAGCAGTCGGCGGAGCTGACCCGCCTGCTCGGGGTGCGCGACGACGCGAAGGCCGAGCTCGCCCGGATCGAGTCGGATGTCGCCGTCGTCGACGCCCGCAGCACGCGCGATGCCGAACGGCTCGCGGCCACCACGAGCCCGAAGGACGCGCAGGGGCTCGAGCACGAGATCGCCTCCCTCGCCAAGCGCAAGAGCGACCTCGAGGACGCCGAGCTCGAGATCATGGAGCGCCTCGAGGCACTCGACGCCGAGGTCGCCGCCCAGGAGGCGCTCATCGCGACGACCAACGACGAAGGCGCGCGTCTGAGCGCCGAGGGCAAGACGGCCGTCGCCGAGGCCACGGCGCGGCACGAGGCGGCAACCCGTGACCGCGCGGCGATCGCCGCGGAGCTGCCGGCCGATCTCCTGGCGATGTACGACCGGCTCGCCGCGCGCGGCAACGGCGCCGGCCCGCTGCGCCGACGCACGTGCGAGGCGTGCCACATGGTGCTGTCGGGCACGGATCTGCAGGCGCTGCGCGCCGCGACCGACGACGATGTCGTCACGTGCCCGGAGTGCGGTGCGATCCTCGTGCGCGGCGAGGACTCGGGCCTGTGATGCGTCGCCGCCAGTGATCGGGCCCGGATCATGATCCGTTCCGTCGGTGGCCCGGCGACCGACACGCGCACCGGGGGATGACCGGGGCCGTCGTCTGGAGCGCCGTCGGACGCGATGACGCCGGCACCGTGCACGTGGCCGACCTCGCGGCCGACGGCACGGAGATCGCGCGCACCGCACTCCCGCTCGCGCAGCTGCCCGCCCACGTCTCCGCACGGCCGGATCGCCGGTGGGTGTGGAGCGACACCGCGCGATGGTATCCGGCACTGCTGGCGGCAGGTGCCGAGATCGCCCGCTGTCACGATCTGCGGCTGTGCCGCGCGATCCTGCGGCATTCCGCGCTCGTGGAGGACGCGGCCATCGTGCGCACCGCGACGGCGTGGGATGCCGCGACGGCGGAGCCGCCGGCATCCACGGCCCCTGCGCTGTTCGAGCTCGATGCGCGGGCATCGGGAGTCCCGGACGACCTCGAGGAGGTGCTCGCGGAGTTCGCTCGGCAGCGCGTGGCGACCACCGGGGCAGCCGAGTCACGCCTCCGACTGCTGCTGGCCGCGGAGTCGGCCGGTGCGCTGATCGCGGCGGAACTCCACGCGGCGGGGCTGCCCTGGGATGCGCAGGTCCACGACGGCATCCTCGCTGAGACGCTCGGCCCCCGGCCCGCGCCCGGACATCGCCCCGCGCTGATCGAACAGCTCGGCGCACAGGTGCGCACGGCGCTCGGCGACCCCGGGGCGAGCCTCGATTCGCAGCCCAAGCTGCTGCGGGCCCTTCATCGCGTCGGCGTCCTCGCCCGTTCGACGAGCCGCTGGGAGCTGGCCGAGTTCGACCACCCGGCGATCGCACCCCTGCTGGCCTACAAGAAGCTGACCCGACTCTGGAGCGCGAACGGGTGGGCCTGGATGGCGGAGTGGGCGCCCGACGGCCGGTTCCGCCCGGTATATGTGCCCGGGGGCGTCGTGACGGGACGATGGGCGTCGTCGGGCGGCGGAGCGCTGCAGCTGCCGCGTCTGCTGCGCCCCGCCGTCCACGCCGATCCCGGCTGGGTGCTCGTGGTCGCCGACGTCGCACAGCTGGAGCCACGGGTGCTCGCTGCGATGGCGCAGGACACCGCGCTGGCCGCGGCCGCCTCCGGCACCGACCTCTACGCAGGCATCGTCGCATCGGGTGTCGTACCCACGCGGGAGGACGCGAAGATCGCGGTGCTGGGTGCGATGTACGGCGCGACGACCGGCGACAGCGGACGCCTCGTGCCGGCCCTGCGTCGTGCGTACCCGCGCGCGATGCGGCTCGTCGACGACGCCGCACGCGTCGGCGAACAGGGCGGTACGGTCAGCACGTGGCTGGGACGGTCGAGTCCGCCTCCCGGGGAGGCCTGGCGTGCGCTTCAGGATCGGGCCGGCGCTCCCGAGGCCGACGATGCCGATCGCACCCGCGCCGTGCGCGCCGCGCGCGACCGCGGCCGGTTCACGCGGAACTTCGTCGTCCAGGGCACGGCGGCCGAATGGGCGCTCGCCTGGTTGGCCGACTTGCGCAGCCGACTCACGGCGCTGCCGCCGGCGTCCACTGCCGCGCCGCGATCAGGGCCGGTATTCGGCGAACGCGCCCACCTGGCCTTCTTCCTGCACGATGAGATCATCGTGCACGCGCCCGCAGAGCACGCGGACGCGGTGGCCGGTGCGGTTCGCGCCGCCGCCTCCGATGCGGCGACACTGCTGTTCGGACGATTCCCGATCGACTTCCCGCTCGATCTGCGGATCGGTCAGGACGCGGCCAAGTCCTGAGGGCACTGCGCCGAGCACAACGACGCCGGTAGGATCGAATGTGCGAATGGGTCGGCTGGACGGTCGCGTGGCGGGAGACCGCACCGAGGAACGTCCGGGCTCCACAGGGCAGGGCGGTGGGCAACACCCACCCGGAGTGATCCGCGAGACAGTGCCACAGAGAGCAGACCGCCGGCGTGAGCCGGTAAGGGTGAAAGGGTGGTGTAAGAGACCACCGGGATCGTGGTGACACGGTCCGCACGGCAAACCTCGCCCGGAGCAAGGCCAGACAGGGGATGATGACGCGGCCCGCCGAGTCCCCGGGTAGGCCGCTGGAGCGGCACGGCAACGTGTCGCCGAGAGAGATGACCGTCGATGGGGCTCCGGCCCCGGGACAGAACCCGGCGTACAGGCCGGCCCATTCGCCTCGTCCGGTCGCGTGGCGCGGCGCTAGGAGACCGCGAGTGCGGCGGCACCGATGATGCCGGCGTTGTTGCGGTGGACGGCCGGGACGATCGGCGTCTGCAGATCCAGCAGCGGCAGGAACTGATCGCTGTGCTTCGAGACGCCGCCGCCGACGATGAACAGCTCGGGGCTCAGCAGGAATTCCAGGTGCGCGTAGTACCACTGCAGCCGCTTCGCCCATTGCGCGAAGCTGAGCTCGTCGCGTTCCATCGCCGAGTACGCCGTCCACGCCTCAGCGTCCTTCGCGTGCTTCGCGCGCTGCAGGTGCCCGAGCTCGCTGTTGGGGATGAGCCGCCCGTCGTGGATGAGCGCCGTGCCGATCCCGGTGCCGAGGGTGGTCAGGACGACGAGGCCGTCTGCGCCGCGCGCCGCGCCGTAGCGCACCTCGGCGACACCGGCCACATCCGCGTCGTTGGCGAAGTGGATCTCACGACCGAGCCCGTCCTCGAAGAACTTCTCGGCTTCGAACCCGATCCACGCGTCGGAGACGTTCGCCGCCGACATCGTGCGGCCATGACGGACGATCGCGGGGAACGCGACGCCGAGGGGAACATCGGTGTCGGACACCGCGAGGGTCTCGAGTACCGTGCGCACAGCGGCGAGGACGTCGTCGGGCTCCGCACCGCGCGGTGTGGCGACCTTGATCCGGTCGCTCAGCAGCCGTCCCTCCGCGAGATCCACGAGGGCACCCTTGATGCCGGTTCCGCCGATGTCCACTCCGACCGCCTGGGTCGCCGTCGTCGTCATCCTGACAGCCTATCCAGCCGCGCCGACGGCCTCGTAGGATCAGTCCCAACGCGCACCGACGGCGATGAGGAGCGGCCATGTCCCACAGCACGGAGAAGTACTGGTACAACCTGAGCACAGGTGAGGTCGAGCGCGGAATGGAGTCCCCCGCGGTGGATCGCGCCGGCCCCTTCGAGACGGCGGCGGAAGCGGCGCGTGCGCCGGAACTGCTCGCCGAGCGCTCGCGCGCGTGGGCGGAAGAAGAGGCACGCGAGGATTCGTGGGGCGCCGCCGGCGACGCGGACGGCTCAGCGGACGGCACGGGCGACGCGGCCCGATAGTCTGATTCCACACCTCCGGGAAGGACGCGATGGACAAGCAGCGGGACTTCGTACTGCGCACGATCGAGGAACGAGGAGTCAAGTTCGTCCGGCTCTGGTTCACCGATGTCATCGGAACCCTCAAGTCGGTGGCGATCGCACCCGCCGAGGTGGAGGGCGCCTTCAGCGAGGGACTCGGCTTCGACGGGTCGGCGATCGAGGGACTCACGCGCTCCTATGAGTCCGATCTGCTCGCGCACCCCGACCCCACGACGTTCCAGACCCTGCCGTGGCGCGGCGAGATCGACCCGACCGCGCGCATGTTCTGCGACATCACGACGCCGGACGGTCAGCCGGCAGTCGCCGATCCGCGCCACGTGCTCAAGCGCGCGCTGGCGAAGGCGGCCGACGCGGGCTTCACGTTCTATACGCATCCCGAGATCGAGTTCTACCTCCTCAAGTCGTCCTCGTTCGGGCCTGACGGCCCCATCCCGGTCGATTCGGCCGGCTACTTCGACAACGTCCCCGGCGGTACCGCCCACGACTTCCGCCGCCGCTCGGTGCGGATGCTGGAGGATCTCGGCATCTCGGTCGAGTACAGCCACCACGAGGGCGGACCGGGGCAGAACGAGATCGATCTGCGCTACGCCGACGCCCTGGCCACGGCCGACAACATCATGACGTTCCGCACCGTCGTGAAGGAGGTGGCGATCGAGCAGGGCGTGTATGCGACGTTCATGCCCAAGCCGCTCAGCGGTCAGCCCGGAAGCGGGATGCACACCCACATGTCGCTGTTCGAGGGCGACGTCAACGCGTTCTACCAGGAGGGCGGCCAGTACCAGCTCTCGCAGGTGGGCCGCCAGTTCATCGCGGGGCTCCTCAAACACGCCAACGAGATCGCGGCCGTCACCAATCAGTTCGTCAACTCGTACAAGCGACTGTGGGGAGGGGACGAGGCACCCAGCTTCATCTGCTGGGGCCACAACAACCGCTCCGCGCTCGTGCGGGTGCCCATGTACAAGCCGAACAAGGGGCAGTCGACCCGCGTGGAATACCGCGCGCTGGACTCCGCCGCGAACCCGTACCTCGCCTACGCGCTCATGCTGGCTGCGGGTCTGAAGGGCATCGAAGAGGGGTATGAGCTGCCTCCCGAGGCGGAAGACAATGTCTGGTCGCTGACGGACGGCGAACGCCGCGCGCTCGGCTACGCCGCTCTGCCGGCGAGCCTCGATCACGCCCTGGAGTACATGGAGGAGTCGGAGCTGGTCGCCGAGACCCTGGGAGAGCAGGTCTTCAACTACGTCCTGCTCAACAAGCGCCGCGAATGGCAGGAGTACCGCGCCCAGGTCACGCCCTTCGAGCTGAAGAGCAACCTGGAGATGCTCTAGCCCCATGGCGAGCGAGCGGTCTTCCGCCCGGACCGAGCTCGCCAGGCTCGGATTCGCGGAGCTGTCCGACGCGGACGCGCTGCTGTCCGAGCTGATCGACCTGCTCGGTGTGCCGCGCACCGCGATCCTCGACGCGGCCGGCCGTGCCGCCGATCCCGACGGCGCGATCGCCGCGCTGACACGCATCGCCCGGCGCGATGCCGATGCGGTGCGGCGGCTGCTCGCGCGCGCGCCGCACATCGCCTGGGCCGTGCTCGGCGCGTCGACGGGACTCGGCGACTTCTTCTACCGGCATCCCGAGGAGCTGTCCTTCCTCGTCGCGGACGGCGGGCCGCTGCCGACGGCGGAAGAGCTCCACCAGGAACTGCGGGATGCCGTGGGCGCCGACGAGGACGGATTCGCGGCGTCCGCGGACGACAGCGCCTGGGTGGCGCTGCGGGTGCGCTACCGGCGCCTGCTCGCACGCATCGCCGCTTTCGACCTACTCGCCCCGAGCGCCACGGATGTGCTCGCCGAGGTCGCCGCTACCCTTGCCGACGCCGCCGGCGCCGCACTCGATGCGTCGCTCTGCGTCGCGCGCACGCGCGTCACCGCCGCCGGGATGTTCCCGCGCGCGCACGTCGCGGCGACCCGGCTGGCGATCATCGGCATGGGCAAGGCGGGCGCGCGCGAGCTGAACTACGTCAGCGACGTCGACGTCATCTTCGTCGGCGGCGCCGATGACGAGACCGTCGCCGAGATCGGCGAGAGTCGCGTCATCGACATCGCCACCCGTCTCGCGGTGCAGACGATGCGCGGCATCTCGGGCGTCGAGATCGAGCCCGGCCTGTGGGAGGTCGACGCCAACCTGCGCCCCGAGGGCAAGCAGGGCGCGCTCGTGCGCAGCCTCGACTCGCACCTGTCGTACTACGATCGCTGGGCCAAGAGCTGGGAGTTCCAGGCGCTGTTGAAGGCACGCCCGCTCGCGGGGGACCGGGAGCTCGGCGAGGCGTACGTGGCGGCGGTCAAGCCCAAGGTGTGGACCAGCGCGGCGCGCGAAAACTTCGTCGACAGTGTGCAGCGCATGCGCGAGCGGGTGACCGAGCATATCCCGCCTGCCGACGTGCCGTACCAGCTCAAGCTGGGGCCGGGCGGCATCCGGGATATCGAGTTCACGGTCCAGTTGCTGCAACTCGTGCACGGCGCGGCCGACGATCGGATCCGTCAGGCGGGAACGCTCGCGGCGCTGGACGCCCTCGTCGAGGAGGGCTACATCGGCCGCGCCGAGGCCGCCGCCTTCTCACAGGACTACCGGGTGCTGCGCGTGCTCGAGCACCGACAGCAGCTGCGGGCGCTGCGGCGCACGCACTTGATGCCCGCGACGCCCCACGATCAGCGCATCCTCGCCCGTGCTTCCGGCCTTGCGGAGTCGGGCGACGGCGTCTGGGAGCTGTGGGAGAGCATCAAGCGAGAAGTCCGCGACATCCATGTCCGGCTGTTCTACCGGCCGCTGCTGTCGGCGGTCGCGGCCCTGCCCGCCGACGAGCAGACGCTCTCGCCGGACCGCGCCCACGACCGGCTCGCCGCCATCGGCTTCGCGGACCCGGCCGCCGCTCTGCGTCACATCGGGGCGCTCACCAGCGGAATCAGTCGCAAGTCCACGATCCAGCGGCATCTCATGCCGGTCATGATCCGCTGGTTCGCCGACGGCGTCGATCCCGACTATGGACTGCTCGCCTTCCGTCGCATCAGCGAGCGCCTCGGCGACACGCACTGGTTCCTGCGCATGCTGCGGGATTCCTCAGGCGCGGCGGAGCGTCTCACCCATGTGCTCTCCGGGTCGCGCTACGTCGGCGATCTGATGGAGGGAACCCCCGAGTCGGTCGCGTGGCTCGATTCCGAGCAGCAGCTGCGCCCGCGTTCCGGCGTCGCGCTGCAGCAGGAGGCGCGGGCGATCCAGACGCGGCACGCGACCATCGCCGATGCCATGCGCGCCGTTCGCGCACTGCGTCGCCGCGAGTTGCTGCGGGTTGCGCTGGCGGCGCTGCTGGACCTCGTCACGATCGATGACGTCGCGCACGCGCTGACGACGATCAGCGACGTCACCATCCAGGCGACTCTGCGCGCCGTGCGCCGCGAGGTCGTGCCGGCGGAGGACGACGCGCTCGACTTCTCGGTCGTCGGCATGGGACGTTTCGGGGGAGCAGAGCTCGGCTTCGGCTCGGACGCCGATGTGATGTACGTCTTCGACGCGCACGGCATCGATGCGCAACGGGCCGGCACGCTGTCCCAGCAGCTCGTTGCGGGCCTGCGCACGCATTCCGAGGACCATCGGGTCCCCTTCGAGCTGGACGCCGATCTGCGCCCCGAGGGCCGCAACGGTCCGCTTGTGCGGTCGTTCGAGGCCTACGAGACGTACTACCGGCGCTGGTCGCTGTCGTGGGAGGCGCAGGCGCTGTTGCGCGCGCGCCCGGTGGCGGGCAGCGTCAAGCTGCTCACGCGCTTCATGGCACTGGCCGACGAGGTGCGGTACCCCGAGAGCGCCGCACTGCAGGATCTGCGGGAGATCAAGCGGATCAAGGCCCGCGTCGAGAACGAGCGACTGCCGCAGGGCGCCGATCGCGCGCGGCATCTCAAGCTCGGACCGGGTGGCCTGAGCGACGTGGAGTGGCTCGTTCAGCTGTTGCAGCTGCAGCACGCCCACCGCGTGCCCGGCATGCAGACGACCTCCACGCTCGGCGCGCTGGAGGCCGCGCGCGAAGCGGGCCTGATCGCCGACGCCGCCGCGCAGCGGCTCTCGGAAGCGTGGCGGCTGGCCAGCCGCCTGCGCTCGGCGAACACGCTCCTGTCAGGCCAGACCAGTGACATCCTGCCCACCGACCGGGCGAAGCTCGACGGGATCGGGCGCCTCCTGGGCCTGCCACCGCGGTCGGCCACGCGCGTCGAGGAGGACTGGATGCGCACATCCCGGCGTGCCCGCCGGGTCTTCGAGAAGCTCTTCTACGGCTGAGTCCCGCCGGGTCGACGTGCCCGCGTGTCGGCGCGAACCCGTACCCGCCGCGTCGACTCGCGCCTGTGCCCGCCGAGGCGACGCCAACCCGTGCCCGCCGCGTCGGCGCGAACCCTCACGTCGTGCGCGAACCCTCATGCCCCGTACATCCGCAAGCTGAGGGTTCGCACGCGCCCAAAGGGTTCGGCGTCGGCGCCGGCGCTGGGCGGCGGTCGGCACCGAACCCGTGGGTCAAGTCCCGTGCCCACAGGGTCGGCGCGAACCCTCACGTCGTGCGCGAACCCTCATGCCCCGTACATCCGCAAGCTGAGGGTTCGCACGCGCCCAAAGGGTTCGGCGTCGGCGCCGGGCGGGGCGGGGGCCGGATCGAGATCCGGGTCCCGCACAGGCCACGCGCGAAGATGTGGAGCAGGAGGTCTTGAATCACGGGCCCGCAAGTTCGTCGAGCAGATCGATCGGGCCGCTGCAGCGTTCGGTGCCGACGGCTGACCCGCGTGCAATCCGTGTGTGACCGCAACCGACTCAAACGCAATCAAAAGTAGCTCAACGTACGAACGGAGAGGCCCCCTGACCAGTGTTCCCACGTTGCGTGGAAATAAACACCAGGTCAGAGGGCCTCGCCGAATGGCTGGCTGTCAAACGCCGAAATACAGCTCGAACTCGAACGGGTGCGGCCGTGCGTTCAGCGGCTGGATCTCGTTCTCGATCTTGTACTCGATCCAGGTCTCGATGAGCTCCGGCGTGAACACGCCGCCGCGCAGCAGGAACTCGTGATCGGCGCGCAGCGCCTCGAGCGAGTCGAGCAGCGAGTTGGGGACCTGCGGGATGTTCTTGGCCTCCTCGGGCGGCAGCTCGTAGAGGTCCTTGTCGACCGGCTCGTGCGGCTCGATGCGGTTCTGGATGCCGTCGATGCCGGCCATCAGCTGAGCGGCGAACGCGAGGTACGGGTTGCCCGAGGCGTCGGGGGCGCGGAACTCGATGCGCTTGGCCTTCGGGTTCGACCCCGTGATCGGGATGCGGACCGCGGCCGAGCGGTTGCCCGCCGAGTACACCAGGTTGACCGGTGCCTCGTAGCCCTTGACCAGACGCTTGTACGAGTTCAGCGTGGGGTTCGTGAAGGCCAGGACCGCCGGCGCGTGCGCGAGCAGGCCGCCGATGTACCAGCGGGCCGTGTCAGACAGCTGCGCGTAGCCCTTCTCGTCGAAGAACAGCGGCTTGCCGTCCAGCCACAGGGACTGGTGGGTGTGCATGCCCGACCCGTTGTCACCGAACAGCGGCTTGGGCATGAAGGTCGCGACCTTGCCCCACTCCAGCGCCGTGTTCTTGACGATGTACTTGAACTTCAGGATGTCGTCGGCCGCGTGCACCATGGTGTCGAAGCGGTAGTTGATCTCCGCCTGACCGCCGGTGCCGACCTCGTGGTGGGCGCGCTCGAGGTGGAGGCCCGCCTCGATCAGCTTCAGCGAGATGTCGTCGCGCAGGTCGGCCTGCTTGTCGACGGGAGAGACGGGGAAGTAGCCGCCCTTGTACGGGGTCTTGTTGGCGAGGTTGCCGCCCTCTTCGGCGCGGCCGGTGTTCCAGGCGCCCTCCTCCGAGTCGACGTGGTAGAAGCTCTGGTTCTGCTTCACGTCGTAGCGGACGTCGTCGAAGATGTAGAACTCGGCCTCGGGGGCGAAGTACGCGGTGTCGGCGATGCCCGTCGACGCGAGGTACTTCTCGGCCTTCTTGGCGACCTGGCGCGGGTCCTTGTGGTAGATCTCGCCGGTGCGCGGGTTGTAGATGTCGAAGAGCATGATGAGCGTCTTCGCCTCGCGGAACTGGTCGAGGTACGCGGTGGACACGTCGGGAATCAGCTGCATGTCCGACTCGTGGATGTTCGCGAACCCGCGGATCGACGAGCCGTCGAAGAGCTGACCGACGGTGAAGAACTCCTCGTCGACGGTCGAGGCCGGGATGTTGAAGTGCTGCTGCACGCCGGGAAGATCCGTGAACCGGATATCGAGGAACTTGACGTCCTCGTCCTTGATGTACGCGAGCACCTCGGATGAATCTTTGAACAAGGGAGTCTCCAGGTCGAGTGAGGACATCGCCTGCGGGATCAGGCGTGAATCGAACGTATCCGCACCCAGTTGCCCGGCAGTGTCCCCCGTGTTTCGGGGATGTTACGTGACCGCCGTTAGGCTGGAATCGTGCCCGACACCGCCCACCAGAACAGCTATCCCGGCGAGCGGCTGGGGCGACCCGAGACCGGACCCGGAAGCGTCGGCCGCGTCGGCCGGCGCATCGCAGCGCTCCTCATCGACTATACGGCGGCCACGGTCCTTGCCGCGGCCTTCTTCGGGTACGACCAGTTCGCTTTGCCCGGAGAGGCCGGCCTGACGATGTTCGCGCCGATGATGGTGTTCGCCGCGCTGCAGGTCGTGTTCATCCCCACGATCGGCGGCAGCCCGGGACATCGGCTGGTCGGGATGCGGGTGGAGCTCGTGACCGGGGGATGGCCGGGACTATGGCGGCCCATCGTGCGGACGCTGCTGCTGCTGGTCGTCATCCCCGCGGTCGTGTGGGATCCGGATCAGCGTGGGCTGCACGACAAAGCGGCCCGCACGATCCTCGTGCGCGTCTGATCCGCGACCGGCGGCTTCAGCGAGCGGGAGTGCTCACCGCGGGCGCGGCGCGCGCGCCTTCATCGGGTCGATGCCCTTCGGGATCGGCAGCGAGGCGACCGACTGCGAGACCGAGTCGACCCGCTTGACGACGGCGGCCAGGGTCGCCCGATCAATCTTCTTCGGGAACCCCTTGATCGTCGAAGCGAGCTTGGCGATGGGCACCTCGCCCTCGCCGTGGCCGAGGTAGAGCACCTCGATGGGCACGCCGGACGCGACGCGCGCGACCTTCTTGCGCTCGTCGTTGATGAGGCGGGTCAGGCGTCCTCGTGCGCCCTCGCCGACGATGACGACGCCGCCGCGGCCGATCACGCGATAGACGGCGTCCTGGGTCTTCGGGTTGACGCCCACGGGCATGTCCGATGCGACCCACTTGCGACCGAGCGAGGTGGACAGCACGTGGCCGGCGGCACCCGGCATCCCGTCGATCTTCTTGTACATGGCGCGCGTGGACATCCGGGTGAGCGTGATCATTGCACCGAGCACACCGAACATGAGTCCGGACACGCCCCAGAGGATGACGCTCCAGATCGCGAACGGCGGCAGCAGGAAGCCCACGAGGATCCCCAGGCCGATGCCGGCGAGGAGGATGCCGACGAGCACCCAGGGGAGCCACGGGTACTCCGCCTTCGTGAAGGTGAACAGGGAGCGGATCTGGGAGAAGAATCCGGGTCGCTTCTCGGGCGCGGAACTGCGGGATGCCATGACCACCAGCCTACCTTCGCCCCACCGCCCGCGCGCATCACGTCCTGCACAGTCGATGCGCTCGGCGATCCGTCCACCGTTCCGGCTCTCATCGCCCCGCGCGCACCCGGTTCCGCGAAGAATGACCGGCATGAGCGACCTCGGATTGCGCACCCCGGTGCCGCTGCGCACGGTCACGACGTTCGACGCCCCGTTCGCGGGGGTCGTCATGGCGGGCGAGCCGCCGACGGTGTGGGTGGATGCCGGTGACTTCGGCGCCTCCGCCTGCTGGCGCGCCGCCCCCGGGGGCCACCTGCTGGCGGCGCAGGATGCGGGGCACGGGCCCGACGGACCCGCCGCCGTGCTCCCGCACTGTCCCGAGCGGGTCGCGGACGCGCTGGCGGGGCGCTCGTCCGTCGCGCCCGGAGAAGGGGTCACCATCGCCATCGGGCTCATCCGCGGAGCCGTCGAGGCGGACGCGCTCGGCGCGGACAACGGCGAGTGGTGGCTGACATCGCTCGCGCGGCCGGTGCTGGCGCTGACGGGGAGCGTCGCCTGGCGGGCGCGCACCGTCGACCTGTTGCGCGAACTCGCTGCACAGGTGGGCGCCGGCGCGGCAGACGTCTTCGGATATGCGGCCGACGTCGTCGCGGAGCCGCGTCGGCTGCGCCGGGAGGCGGCGAGGTGCGAGGACGCGCTGTTCGCCCTCGCCCCGGCGGCCGCCTGGCGCAGCGAGCACGCCCCGGCGCGGGTTCCGAGCCTCGACGCGCCGACGCGGGTCACCGCGATCGCACCCCCCGACGATCACCCGCTGCTGGAGACGGTGCGCGCGTGGACGGCGCGCTTCGTCGACGCCGACGTCGCCGAGCGGGTGCACGGCGCGCTGCGTGCCCTGCCGCTGCCGCGGCCGGGCGGGTCGAGACCGCGCGGACTGCCCCTGCCCTGGCCGAAGCGTCCGCGCCCTCGACTCCGCGAGCCGGTCGAGGGCGCGCAATCCGAGCCCGGCGGGACGGCGTCCGCGCGCGGCCGCACCTCGCGTCGCCGGCCCGTCCTGGTCGCTGCGTCCGTGGCAGCGCTGCTGGTCGCCGCCGGCCTGCTCTGGCCCGCTGACGAGGCGACCGACGCGGTCACGGCACCGCCCTCCTCGCCGCCGGCCGCCGCCCCGGAAGTACCCGAGGGGGCCGGGCAACTGCCGCTGGCCGAGGCGGGAGCCGCGCTCATCACGCGGATGTCGGCGTGCGCGGACGACGTGTGTCGCGCGGCCGTCTGGGAGGATCCGTCGCGCGCCGCTGCGACGGGCCTCGTCGCCGACGCGGGCGCCGCGCCCACCGTCACCGTGCTCGACGAGTACGGAGGAGTCGCGGTGCTGCGGGTCGAGGACCCGACGGGCGAGCGCCCCGCGCAGGTGGTCGTCGTCGTACAGGACGGACGACAATGGCTGGTCCGCGAGGTCTATGACCTCGCGGACCAGCCATGATCAGCTGATCGGTCTGCTCAGATGCCGAGCTGGCCCTCGAACGCGGCCTCCTCCAGGCGCGTCTTGACCGCACCCAGGAACCGGGCTGCGTCGGCGCCGTCGATCGTACGGTGGTCGTACGACAGCGCGAGGTACACGTACGAGCGCACCGAGATCGCGTCCTTGCCGTCGACGGATACGATGCCGGGACGCTTGACGACCACCCCCGTGCCGAGGATCGCCGACTGCGGCAGGAACACCACGGGCGTGTCGAACAGCGCGCCGCGCGAGCCGGTGTTCGTCAGCGTGAAGGTGCCGCCGGCCAGCTCGTCGGGCTTCAGCTTGTTGTCCCGCGTGCGGGCGGCGAGATCGGCGATCTCATGTGCGATCTGAGCGAGGTTCTTCGCCGCGGCGTCCCGCAGCACCGGCGTCAGCAGGCCCCGCTCGGTGTCGACCGCGATCGACAGGTTCTCGCTCGCGGGGTAGACGATGTCGGTGCCGTCGACCGTCGCGTTGATGATCGGGTACGCCTGCAGCGCCTCGGCCGCGGCGAGGGCGAAGAACGGCAGGAACGACAGCTTGTCGCCGGTCTTCTCCTGGAAGGTGCCCTTCACCTGGTCGCGGTAGGCGGCGAGCTTGGTCACGTCGACCTCGACGACCGAGGTGAGCTGCGCCGTCTGCTGCATCGACGCGACGGCGCGCTCGGCGAGCACCTTGCGCAGACGCGACATCGGCTGCGTCGTGCCGCGCAGCGGAGAGGGCTCGGGACGCGGGGATGCGACGGCCGGAGCAGCCGCCGCCGCGGGAGCAGCGGTCGCGGCCTCGGCCGCCTTGAGCACGTCCTCCTTGCGGATGCGACCGCCGACACCGGTGCCGGTGACCTTCGAGAGATCCACGCCCTGCTGCTGAGCGAGACGACGCACGAGCGGCGTCACGTAGGTGATCGCGTCGTCCTCGGCCACCAGCGACGGAGCGGCAGGAGCCGGCGCAGCGGCGGGCGCGGGCGCCGCAGCGACCGGGGCGGCTGCCTCGGGCGCGGGTGCCTCAGCGGCGGGTGCCTCGGGCGCGGGTGCCTCAGCGGCGGGAGCCTCAGCGGCGGGAGCCTCAGCGGCCGGAGCCTCAGCGGCCGGGGCGGCCGCGGGAGCTCCCGAGCCGACGCGGGCCAGCGCCGAGCCGACGGCGACGGTCTCGTCCTCCTGGACCAGGATCTCGACGAGCGTGCCGGCCACCGGCGAGGGAATCTCGGTGTCGACCTTGTCGGTCGAGATCTCCAACAGCGGCTCGTCCACGGCGACGTCGTCGCCGACCTGCTTGAGCCAGCGGGTCACGGTGCCTTCGGTGACGCTCTCGCCGAGTTCGGGGAGCACGATGTCCTTGGCGTCTCCGGCATCCGATCCGGCAGCGGCCGGCGCGGACTCGGCGGGCGGTGCCGCCTCCTCGGCGGGAGCCGGTGCGGGCTCAGCGGCAGGCGCCTCCGCAGGTGCGGGCGTCTCGTCGGCAGGCGCCTCAGCAGCGGGCGCCTCGTCCGTCGCAGCGCCGGAGCCGTCACCGATCTTCGCGAGGACCGCGCCGACCTCGACCGTCTCGTCCTCCTGGACGAGGATCTCTTCGAGCACCCCGCTGACGGGTGACGGGATCTCGGTGTCCACCTTGTCGGTCGAGATCTCCAGCAGGCCCTCGTCGGCCTGGACGGTGTCACCGACCTGTTTGAGCCAGCGGGTGACCGTACCCTCTGTGACGCTCTCGCCGAGCGCGGGGAGGACCACGGATGTGCTCATGTCCTTGTCTCCTTCGAATCTGGTCGATGTCGTATCTAGCTTAGTGATGCTCGCGGCGCGCAGTCCGCCGCGCATCGCGGGTCCGGCCCGAGCGGACGCGCCCGGTCAGAGAGCGTGCAACGGCTTGCCCGCCAGCGCGAGGAACGCCTCGCCGAGCGCTTCGCTCTGCGTCGGGTGGGCGTGGACGAGGGGGGCGATGTCTTCGGGATGGGCCTCCCAGCCGACCGCGAGCTGACCCTCCGTGATCAGCTCGCCCACGCGATCGCCCACCAGGTGGACGCCCACGACGGGCCCGTCCTTCACACGCACGACCTTGACGATACCGGTCGTGCCGAGGATCTCGCTGCGGCCGTTGCCGGCCAGACTGTACTCGTAGGCGATCGCAGCGTCACCGTGGAGTTCACGCGCCTGCGCCTCGGTGAGGCCCACAGAGGCCACCTCGGGGCTCGAGTACGTCACCCGCGGGATCGTCGACTCGGGCACGGGGACCGGGTCCAGACCCGCGATCTGCTCGGCGACGAAGATGCCCTGCTGGAAACCGCGATGGGCCAGCTGCAGCCCGGGCACGATGTCGCCGACCGCCCACACGTGCGCAACGGTGGTACGCAGCCGCTCGTCCACGGTGACGAAGCCGCGCTCGAGCGCGACACCCGCCTCGGCGAGCCCGAGGCCGTCCGTCGCCGGGCCCCGCCCGACGGCGACGAGCAGGAAGTCCGCATCGAGACTCGCCCCGTCCTCCAGCGACACGGTGACACCGGCATCCGTCTGCGTGACCCCCGAGAAGCGCACGCCCAGCTTCATGCCGATGCCGCGCTTGCGGAACGCGCGCTCGAGCGCTTTGCTGAGCGCCACGTCCTCGTTGGGGACGAGGTGGTCGAGCGCCTCGACGATCGTCACCTCCACACCGAACGAGCGCCACAGGCTCGCGAACTCGACGCCGATGACGCCGCCGCCGAGGATGACGACCCGCTCCGGAATCTCGGTCATCGCGAGTGCGCCCTCGCTGGTGAGGACGCGGCCGCCGATCTCCAGTCCCGGCAGCGAACGGGAGTACGAGCCGGTCGCGAGCACGACGTCCGTGCCGCGGAACACATCGTCGCCCACGGCGACGGCGGTCCCCTCGAGGAGTCGCCCTTCACCGGGGACCACGGTGATGCCACGCGCCTTGACCAGCCCCTCGAGGCCACGGAACTTCTTGGCGACGATCGCCTCGCGATACGCGGCGACGCGTGCGCCGTCGATGCCGTCGAGGGTCGCATCGACTCCGAGTGCGGGTGCGGAACGGATGTGGTCGGCCACCTCGGCGGCGTGCAGCATCGCCTTCGTCGGGATGCAGCCGCGATGCAGGCACGTGCCGCCGAGGCGATCCCTCTCGATGAGGGCGACGCGGCGGCCGAGCTCGGCTGCGCGCAGGGCCGCCGCGTAGCCGCCGCTGCCGCCGCCCAGGACGACGAGGTCGAACGTGTGCTCGGTCATGCGGACGCTCCTTCGAGGAACTCGATCAGCGACCGCACCGTCGCGGCCGTCGGGCCTTTGTCCGTCGCGCCGAAGGGCGCGCTCTTGTTCATCCCGGTGCCGGCGATGTCGAGATGGATCCAGGGGATGCGCGGGGCATCCGGTTCGTCGGAGGTGCGCCCGACGAACCGGCGCAGGAACAGCCCGGCGAACAGGGAACCGCCGGCCGGGTCGCCGATCTTGGCGTTCTGCAGATCGGCGATGGGGGAGTCGAGTTCGTCCTCCATATGCGCCGGCAGCGGCAGCTGCCACGCCGGTTCGCCGGCGCGGGCGGCGGCGGCGAGATACTCCGCGACGGCGCCGTCGTCACCCATGACACCGGTGTGACGTGTGCCGAGCGCGACGGTGATCGCGCCGGTCAGCGTCGCGACGTCGACGATGACGTCGGGCCGCGCGCGGCTGGCCGCGACCAGGCCGTCGGCGAGGACGAGACGCCCCTCCGCATCGGTGTTGAGCACCTCGACGGTCGTGCCGTCGAGCACACGCAGGACATCGCCCGGGCGCGTCGCCCGCCCCGAGGGCATGTTGTCCGCGAGGCACAGCCAGCCCGTCACCCGCACGGGCAGAGCGAGCGCTGCGGCGGCCTGGACGACCGCGAGCGCCGTGGCCGCACCGCACATGTCGTACTTCATGCCGACCATGCCCGCAGCGGGCTTGAGCGAGAGCCCGCCCGTGTCGAACGTGATGCCCTTGCCGACCACCGCCACGTGACGACCCGCGCCCGCGGGCGCGTAGTCGAGCCGGACGAACCGCGGCGGGCGCTCCGAGCCCTGTCCGACGCCGAGGATGCCGCCGAAGCCCTGCGCGGCGAGCGCCTGCTCATCGAGGACCTCGATCTCGACCGGCAGGTCCGCCAGCGCCTCGGCCGCACGCGCGGCGAAGTCGGCCGGCCCGAGCCACTCGGCGGGAATGTGCACGAGATCCTTGACGAGGGCGACCGCCGCGCCGATAGCCGACACGGCGCGCACGTCCGCGGCGTCGACGTCGTCGTCCGTGTGCAGCAGGATGCGGGATGCCCGGGCGGCGGGCTCGTCCGACTTGTAGCCGGCGAACCGGTAGCCGCCCAGCACGGCGCCCTCGGCGGCCGCGCGCCACAGCTCCGGCGCCGCGCAGGGCACCGCGACGCCGAGCGTCTCGAACCCGGTGGTCGCTCGCACCGCTGCGCCCACGGCATCCCGCACGCCCGTCGCGTCGGGCCGTGCCCCGGTGCCGACGACGATCAGCGGCTTGGCGGTCGCCTCGGGCGCATAGGCGCGCACGATGCCGCCGTTCGAGCCGGTGAACCCGACTGCCGCCAGCGATGCGGCCAGTCCCGGCCAGGCATCCAGGCGGCCGCCGGCCTCGTCCAGCGGCGGCAGCGCGAGCACGAGGGCGTCGGCCTCGGAGTCGAGCAGCGGGACGGTGGTCTGGATCAGCTCGGGTAGCGCCATGCCTCCATCCTAGGTTTGCGCACGCCGCCACCCGCGGGCGCGCGGTGTTCGCTGTCAGCGGGACGCACGCAGATCCGCCTGCCCAGCGGACTCGTACAGTGGAGTCATGCCGCTGTCCGGTCCTCTCTACGAACGCGTCGCGTCGGCCCCCGTCGTCCCCGCGGGGCTGCCCCTCGTCGTGGCACTCACCGGCTTCACCGACGCCGGATCCGCCGTCTCACGGATCATCGACTACTTCCGCGACGACCTGGAGCCGACGCCGATCGTCGTGTTCGCCTCGGACGTCCTGCTCGACTACCGCGCGCGGCGCCCCATCATCACCTTCGAGGCCGATCACCTCACCGAGTACCGCCCGCCGCGGCTCGAACTCTCGCTCGTGCACGACTCGCTCGGGCAGCCGTTCGTGCTTCTCGCGGGCTACGAGCCCGACTTCGCGTGGGAGGCGTTCGCCGAGACCGTCATCGGGCTCGCCGAGGGGCTCCAGGTGCGCTCCGTAACGTGGCTGCACGCCATCCCGATGCCGGTGCCGCACACGCGCCCGATCGGCACGACAGTCAGCGGCACCCGCGACGAGCTGACCAAAGCGCACTCCGTCTGGCAGCCGCACACGCAGGTCCCGGCGACGATCGGCCATCTGCTGGAGTACCGGCTCGCCCAGTCGGGCGCGCAGGTCGCCGGGTTCGTCCTCCTGGTTCCGCACTACCTCGGCGACACCGACTACCCGGCCGCGGCCATCGCGGGCCTGGACAGCCTCTCGGTCGCCACGGGCCTCGTCTTCGACAGCGACACCCTCCGCGAGGAGAACCGCGAGTATCTGGCCAAGGTCGACGATCAGGTCGCCGGCAGCGACGAGCTGACGACGATGCTGCACAACCTCGAGTCGCGGTACGACGCATACATGGCCGGGTCCACGAACGCGCAGCCGATCATCCACACCGGTGACCTGCCCAGCGCGGACGAACTCGCCGCCGAGCTCGAGCGCTTCCTGGCGAGCCGTCCGCCGGGCGATGACGACCGCCTCGGGCGCCCCTGACGGAATTCGCGGTACCGTCCGCGCGTTGCATCCAGTACGCTCTCCAGCCACGCGGGTTTCGCGCGCGAGGTATGAGACAATAGAGCACCTGACCCGTTGTCAACACTCATATCGCGCTCTCGGGTGCGACCCGAGGACTTGACAAGGGTCTTACTAGTGTCCGAAACACCCGACGGGATCCGTCGGTGAAAGGCGAGACGTGACGTCAGGCACGAAGACCACCCGCACCCCCGCGACCGAGGACGCCGAGGCGACGACCGACTCGACGAAGGCGTCGACGACGAAGACCGCGGCGGGCAAGACGGCCGCCAAGCGCACCACTGCCGCGAAGTCCACCACTGCGGCCAAGACGAGCGCTGCGAAGAAGGCCGCACCGGCCACGAAGAAGGCCGCACCCGCCACGAAGAAGGCCGCGCCCGCCACGGCGCGCGCGTCCCAGGCGAAGGCCGACGACGACGAGACCGAAGAGGACGTCGAGCTCGACGACAGCGTCGAGATCGACGAGTCCGACGCGGACGACACCAAGGAGCCGGCCCCCAAGGACGCCAAGACCAAGGCGGACGACGAGGACGAGGACGACGAAGAGACCACGAAGCCGGCATTCACCGAGCCGCTGCCCACGGGCGCGATCGTCATCTCGTCCAGCGACGAGGACGACGTCCCCGTCTACTCGACGCAGATCACCGGCGCGACGGCCGACCCGGTCAAGGACTACCTGAAGCAGATCGGCAAGGTGCCGCTGCTGAACGCGGCCGAAGAGGTCGAGCTGGCCATGCGCATCGAGGCGGGTCTGTTCGCCGAGGAGAAGCTCTCGCACATGTCGGCCGCGGAGAAGTCCGCGAAGCTCGGCCTGGACCTGCAGTGGGTCGCCCGCGACGGGCAGCGCGCCAAGAGCCACCTCCTGGGCGCCAACCTGCGTCTGGTCGTGTCGCTGGCGAAGCGGTACACCGGCCGCGGCATGCAGTTCCTGGACCTCATCCAGGAGGGCAACCTGGGTCTGATCCGCGCTGTCGAGAAGTTCGACTACACGAAGGGCTTCAAGTTCTCCACGTACGCGACGTGGTGGATCCGCCAGGCGATCACCCGTGCCATGGCCGACCAGGCCCGCACGATCCGCATCCCCGTGCACATGGTCGAGGTCATCAACAAGCTCGCCCGCGTACAGCGGCAGATGCTGCAGGATCTCGGCCGTGAGCCCACGCCCGAGGAGCTCAGCCGCGAGCTGGACATGACGCCCGAGAAGGTCGTCGAGGTCCAGAAGTACGGTCGCGAGCCCATCTCGCTGCACACCCCGCTCGGCGAGGACGGCGACAGCGAGTTCGGCGACCTGATCGAGGACACCGAGGCGGTCGTCCCGGCCGATGCCGTGGGCTTCACGATGCTGCAGCGCCAGCTCGAGTCGCTCCTGGACTCGCTCTCGGAGCGCGAGGCGGGTGTCATCCGCATGCGCTTCGGTCTCGGCGACGGCCAGCCCAAGACGCTCGACCAGATCGGCGACACCTTCGGCGTCACGCGCGAGCGGATCCGCCAGATCGAGTCGAAGACGATGGCCAAGCTCCGGCATCCCTCCCGATCGCAGTCGCTGCGGGACTACCTCGAATGACCGCTGCGCCCAACGAGGGCAAGGCCCTGTCGGTCACGGTCGACGGCGTCGCGTACGAGCGGATCCCGATCCGCACGCACGTGGTGATGCCCGGCGACGACCTCGATGCGGTCGTCGCGCAGTACGCGACCCCCGCGGTGCGGGACGGCGACCTGTTGTTCGTGACGGAGAAGATCGTCGCGATCACCCAGGGACGGTCGTTCCTCGTCGAAGAGATCCAGCCTCGGCCGCTCGCGCGGCTGCTGTCGCGCTACGTCGTCAAGACGCCGTACGGCATCGGCCTGGGCATGCCCGAGACCATGGAGATGGCGCTGCGGGAGTGCGGCACGCCCCGGATCCTGTTCGCCGCCGCCGTCGCCGCGGTGACGAAGCTGTTCGGCCGCCGCGGCGACTTCTACCGCATCGCCGGCGACAAGGCGCGCGCGATCGACGGGCCCACGCGCCACACGATCCCGCCCTACAACAAGGCCGTGGTGCTCGGTCCGAAGGACCCCGGTCCGGTCGCCGCGCGGCTTCAGGCCCGCCTGGGCGTCGACTGCGAGGTCGCCGTCGTCGACATCAACGACATCGGGGGGAACATCCTCGGCTCGACCCTCGACAGGGCGGGGGAGCGCCGGCTGGTGCAGATCCTCGGCGACAATCCGCTGGGACAGGGCCATCAGTCCACGCCGCTCGGCATCATCCGCCGCGTCGGAGCCTGACCGTGGGGGCGCTTCACCGGCTCTACCGCCGCGCCCGCTTCTTCGTGAAGCGCATCATCTCGTTCGACCGCGAGCGGGTGCTGCAGTTCGCCCGCCAGTCGTCGGCGCTGTCGAAGGCGCCGCTGTGGTGGGTCGTGATCGACATGCTGTGGTGCGCCGTGCGCTACGAGACGACGTTCGAGAACTACTCCGAATGGGACTTCCGCATCCTCCGCCGCCGCGAGCGGCAGACCTACATGACGGACCCGAAGTCGTTCCACCTGTCGCGTCGGCTCAACGACAACACGCAACGCGCGATCTTCGACGACAAGCTCGAGTTCGCACAGCGGTTCGGCGACGAGCTGGGGCGCGAGTGGATCGACCTGCGCGGGGCGGATGCCGGTGACTTCGCGGCTTTCCTCACCCGGCACCCGCGCATCATCGCGAAGAACCCGGGTGGCGTGGGCGGCAACGGCATCACTCTGCGCGACTCCGCGGACATCGCCGACCCTGCGGCGTTCCGCGACCAGCTGATCGCGGACGGGCAGGTGCTTGTCGAAGAGGTGCTGATCCAGCATCCGGAGATGGCGCGCCTGTATCCCGGCAGCGTGAACTCCCTGCGGATGGTCACCTACCGCGATCCCGACGACCGCGTGCACGTCCTCGCCGCGGTGCTGAAGGTCGGGAACGGGGGAGTGATCGACAATTTCAGCAACGGCGGCATGTACACGATGCTCGACGAGCACGGCCGTGCGCTGCACCCCGCCAGCGACGAGGAGGGCCGCCCGTTCGCGACCCACCCGATCACGGGGGTCGAGATCACCGGCTATCAGGTGCCGCTCTACGACGAGATCCTGCGGCTGGTCGACCGGCTGGCCCGCCGCGTGCCGGCGCTTCCGTACATCGGCTGGGACATCGCCATCACGCCCGAGCGCCCCGTCGTGATCGAGGGCAACCACAACACGGGTGTGTTCCAGTCGAAGCCGTCGGTGTCGGGCATCCGACGCGGGCTGCTCCCGCGCTATCGCGCCGCGATGCGCTTCTGAACGAGAGGATCCAGGCATGGGCAGAGCACGCGTCCGTCTCCAGTACCTGCTGCGCCGTGCGCGCAAGCTGCGCCCGGGCAATCTCGTGGAATTCGCGCGTCAGGCGCAGAAGGTGACCCCGACGCCGCTGCCGATCCTGATCGTCGACATGCTGTGGTGCTCGGTCAAGTACGACATGGGGTTCCGCGACTACGCGGTCTGGGACATCCGCCTGCTGACCGCGAAGGAGCGGGCGACATGGATGACCCATCCGAAGTCGTTCCGCATCACCCGGATGCACAACACTCCCGAGGGCCGGGCGAAGCTCGAGGACAAGCGGCGCTTCGCCCGCGAGTACCGTGACCTGCTCGGCCGCGAGACGATCGATCTCCGCGATGTCGACGACACCGCTCTGGCCGCGTTCCTGGGCCGGCATCCCAAGGTGCTCGCCAAGCCCAACGAGGGTCATGGCGGCGGCGGCATCGACCTGCACGAGACCGACGCGGACACCGACGTCCCCGCCTTCCGCGCGACGCTCACGGCGCAGGGCCAGACGGTGCTCGACGAGTTCATCACGCAGCACCCGGAGATGTCCCGCCTGTACCCGGACAGCGTCAACACGGTCCGGATGATCACGTTCCTCGACACGAAGAGCGACACCGTCCACCTGCTGGCGGCGGTCCTGCGCATCGGCAACGGCGACGTCATCGACAACTTCGCCTCGGGCGGCATGTTCACCATGCTCGACGCCGATGGCGTCGCGATGTACCCCGGTGTCGACAAGCAGAGCACCGTGTACCCGCGGCATCCGGTCACCGGCACGGAGATCGTCGGCTTCGCCGTGCCCATGTACGACCAGGTCGTCGCGCTCAGCGAGGCGCTGGCCCGGCGCACGCCGGAGGCGCCCTACGTGGGCTGGGATCTGGCGATCACACCCGACGGACCGGTCGTCATCGAAGGCAATCACAACTCGAGCGTGTTCCAGCCCAAGCCGTCCGTGTCGGGCGTGCGGACGGGACTGCTGCCGGTGTATCAGGCGGCCGTGGGGTTCTGACGGCCGGCCGCGGTCAGTCCGCTTCGGACAGACGCGCGGTCTCGTCGTGCCAGGCGGTGGCGATCGTGCGCAGCTTCTGCTCGTACTTGCGGCCGTGGTGGGCGCAGAAGAGCAGCTCGCTGCCGTTGACCTCGGCGGCGATGTAGGCCTGTGCCCCGCACGCGTCGCAACGGTCGACCGCCGTGAGACGGTACTCGAGGACGCCCGCAGGTTCTGTCGTGGTCGAGATGCTCATTTCGGGTGCCTCCTCGGTGCTTCGCGATCTGGGTCGGGTTCACTGACATACAACCACGCACACCCTCGGAGAATGCCGCCATTGCGCCCCGTTTCGCTGTGCGCGTACCCGGGAATGCCGGTCGCGGGGCGCACACGCGACAACGCGTGTGTCCTGCGCCGTCGTGTCGGCGACCGCTTATACGCTTGAGGATTGTGACAGCCGAGTATTCCGCCCACCACCTCCAGGTGCTCGAGGGGCTCGAGGCCGTCCGGAAGCGCCCGGGCATGTACATCGGCTCGACCGACTCGCGCGGTCTCATGCACTGCGTGTGGGAGATCATCGACAATGCGGTCGACGAAGCGCTCGGCGGCCATGGCGACCGCATCGACATCGTGCTGCACGCCGACGGCAGCGTCGAGGTGCGCGACCGCGCCCGCGGCATCCCCGTCGACGTCGAGCCGCGCACGGGGTTGACGGGCGTGGAGGTCGTCTTCACGAAGCTGCATGCGGGCGGCAAGTTCGGCGGCGGCTCGTACGCCGCCTCGGGCGGTCTGCACGGCGTCGGCGCGTCGGTCGTCAATGCGCTGTCCGAGCGCCTCGACGTCGAGGTCGACCGCGGCGGGAAGACGTACGCGATGTCCTTCCACCGCGGCGAGCCGGGTGTGTTCGCCGGCCCCGATCCGGATTCGCCCTTCACCCCATTCGAGAAGTCCTCCGAGCTGCGCGTGACCGGCAAGGCGCCACGCGGCGTCACAGGCACCCGCATCCGGTACTGGGCGGACAGGCAGATCTTCACGAAGGGAGCCGCCTTCGACCTCGGCGAGCTCGAACAGCGCGCACGGCAGACGGCCTTCCTCGTGCCCGGCCTCGAGATCGTCATCGCCGACGAACGCGGCGAGGAGCGGATCGAGACGACCTACCGGTTCGACGGCGGCATCAGCGAGTTCGCGGAGTTCCTGGCGCCGGACGCCGCCATCACCGACACGTGGCGGCTCACCGGTCACGGCACGTTCACCGAGACGGTGCCGGTGCTGCAGCCCACCGGGGCGATGGTCCCCACCGAGGTCGAGCGCGACTGCCAGGTCGACATCGCACTGCGCTGGGGCACCGGATACGAGACGACGACCCGTTCCTTCGTCAACATCATCGCCACGCCGAAGGGCGGCACCCACCAGCAGGGCTTCGAACAGGGACTCATGAAGCTCCTGCGCACCCAGGTCGAGCAGAATGCGCGCCGGCTCAAGGTGGGAAACGACAAGATCGAGAAGGACGACATCCTCGCGGGCCTGTCCGCTGTGCTGACGGTGCGGCTGCCCGAACCGCAGTTCGAGGGCCAGACGAAGGAGATCCTGGGGACGCCCGCGGCGCGCAGCATCGTCGCCAACATCGTGTCGCGCGAGCTCGGCGCGAGGTTCGCCTCGACCAAACGCGACGACAAGGCGCAGACGGCGCTGCTGCTGGACAAGATCGTCGCCGAGATGAAGGCGCGCATCTCGGCGCGCACCCACAAGGAGACCCAGCGGCGCAAGAACGCGCTGGAGTCCTCGTCGCTGCCCACCAAGCTGGCTGACTGCCGCACGAACGACGTCGCCGAGTCCGAGCTGTTCATCGTCGAGGGCGACTCCGCGCTGGGCACCGCGAAGAACGCTCGCAACAGCGAGTATCAGGCGCTGCTCCCGATCCGCGGCAAGATCCTCAACGTGCAGAAGGCCTCGGTCAGCGACATGCTCTCCAACGCGGAGTGCGCCGGGATCATCCAGACGATCGGTGCCGGGTCGGGGCGCTCGTTCGACCTCGACGGTGCGCGCTACGGCAAGATCATCATCATGAGCGACGCCGATGTCGACGGCGCGCACATCCGCACCCTGCTGCTGACGCTGTTCTTCCGCTACATGCGGCCCCTCATCGAGGCGGGTCGGGTGTATGCCGCGGTACCGCCCCTGCACCGCGTCGTCGTCGTCAATCCGGGGTCCAAGCCCAACGAGACGATCTACACGTACTCGGAGCAGGAACTGCACACTCTGCTGGCGAAGCTGACCAGATCCGGGAAGCGCTGGCAGGAGCCCGTGCAGCGGTACAAGGGTCTCGGGGAGATGGATGCCGATCAGCTCGCGACCACGACGATGGAGCGCAGCGGGCGCACCCTTCGTCGTGTACGGCTGCAGGACGCCGAGCAGTCGGCGCAGGTGTTCGAGCTGTTGATGGGCAGTGACGTGGCTCCGCGCCGCGACTTCATCGTGTCGTCGGCGGATCGCCTCAACCGCGAGGCCATCGACGCCTGAGCGATCGGGCCCCGCTGCCGGGCGCGCGGGGCCCGGGATCAATCGGGGGGAGATCGATCCCGGGCATCGCCGCAGCGGCTCGCTCACGCGGGTCCGGTCGACGTTCCCGCGCACTGCGCGTTCGCGTCCCCGATGAAACCGGACCGCATGATGGCGTTCGCACACAAGGGAGGGGCTGGGGAACCCGTCCTTCGGCTTCTTCCCAGGGTAGACAGTCGATCGACGGCGCGCGTTCGACGATCGGACAACGCGCTTGCGACTTTCGTCTACATTGTGTGGCTCTCGTCGAGCATCACTCCGTCAGCGGCAGCGACGCTCGCACGATCCAGCCATCGTCTCGGCGCTCTGCGTCGAAGGAGCCCCCGAACAGCCGGAACCGCTCGCGAAGTCGCATGAGCCCGTACCCCGACGAAGGCAGGCCTGCGGTGTGGGCGGGCGGGGAATCGTCGGAGAAGTCCAGGTGCACCCAGCCGCGCTCGACCGTGACCGCGATGCGGACGCGGCTCGCGCCCGTCGCATGCTTGAGCACGTTGGTGGAGGACTCCCGGATGACGCGGATCAGCGCCAGCAGCGCCGCATTCGGGATACGGACCTGGGACGGCGGCAGGCGAACGTCGACGTCGATGCCCGTCGCCTCGAGCTCTGCGACGACGGCGTCGACCGTAGCCTCGAGGCCGTCGGGAGACGGGACGCGCTCGGGTTCGAAGTCCCCTTCACCGCGCACCATCCCCAGGACCCGCCGGATGTCCGTGAGGGCCTGCACCGCCGCCTCGCGGATGGCCGACTGCGATTGCCGGCGGGTCGGCTCGTCCTCCGTGCGGTCGAGCACCGCCGCATGCAGGGCGACGATCGTGATCTCATGCGCCACGATGTCGTGCAGTTCGTCTGCGATGAGGTCGCGCTCACGCCGCAGCTGCTCGGCGACCTCGCGTTCGCTCTCGGCGATGCGCGCCGACAGTCGGGTCCAGCGGTCGTACTGCTGACGGATGGTGATGCCGATGACCAGGCTGACCATGCCCAGGATGCCGATCACGACGGCGCCGGCGAGGTCGAGCTCGCCGGATGGTCGCACCACCTCGACTGTGCCCCATCCGATCATCACGGCCGTGTATGCCGCGATGAGGGCAGGACTGCAGGTGACCGCCACGATCCCGAGAATCAGCGCTCCGCCGAGGAGGTAGTCTCCCGCGACGCCGGCGACCGCGGCGACGACGGCCCCGACGCTCACGGCGGCGGCAGCCAACGGCGGTCGCCACGCGAACAGCGCGATGACGATCGTCAGCGCCGTGCTCACGATCGCCTGCAGCAGGCCGGTCTCGACCTCGCTCGTCGCCCGCAGCAGGGAGTCGCCGATCAGCACGATGGCGACGACGACGAGCAGCACCCGCCGCGCGATGGGGCGCAGGGGCTGAAACGACCAGAACGGGACACGCAGAGAATCGGACAGGGTCGTGCGCGCGGGGGTCACCCTGCGATTATCCCGCGTCGACGGCTCAGCGCCAGATTCCCAGCATCTGACCAAGGATCCGCAACATACTCATTCGACTCACCTCCCGCAAGCTCTCGAATCGATTCTTCAAACTGATGGCGTTCGCCACGACCGACGCAGGGCTAGATCGATTGCGACTTTCGTCGGAACCGTCGACGGCGCAGCCGACTGCCGGGGTTCGTATGATGGCGATGTGACAGATGCGATTCGGGTGATGGTCGTCGACGACGAGTCGCTCGTACGCGCGGCGCTACGCGTGTTCCTCGAGACCGCCGACGGGTTCGAGATCGTCGGCGAAGCCGACAACGGCGCCGACGCGATCACGCTGGCCCGCGCCGAGCGGCCCGATGTGGTGCTGATGGACGTTCAGATGCCCATCATGGACGGTATCGAAGCGACGCGACGCCTGACCCGGGAGTTCCCCGGGCTGAAGATCATCGCTCTCACGACCTTCTCCACGGAGCGGGTCATCGTTCCGATGCTCAGCGCCGGTGCCTCCGGCTATCTGGTCAAGGACACCGCGCCCGATCGGATCCTCAGTGCGGCCCGGCTGGCGTTCGAGGGAGGATACGTGCTGTCGCCGCGCATCGCGCAGGCTCTCGTGACCTCGGTTCAGGACAGTACACCGCCGGCTCCGCGCGTACTGGCCCCGGAGGAGGCTCTCACCGATCGCGAGCGCGAGGTCGTGGAGCTGCTCGCCCAGGGGATGTCGAACGCCGAGATCGCCGCCGCGATGTTCGTCTCCGAGGCGACGGTGAAGTCCCATCTGGGCCGCATCACCACGAAGTGGGGCGTTCGCGACCGTATCCAGGTGCTGATCCGCGCCGCGCAGCTGCACCTCGTCACGATCGCCTGAGCTGCGCCCATCGTGCTCATACGGCGGATGCCGGGAGCACGGCGTCAGGACACGACGGTGCCGATCGCGCCGATCACGGCGTCGAGCGCCTGCCCCGACGCGTCGCGCTTGGCACCGGACACGGGCAGCTGCCGGACGGCGCCGTCGGACCCGACGGCGCGCGGCGCGTCGCCCACCCACGCCACGGTCAGCGTGTTCTCGCCCTTCAGGAACCGCTGCGCCCGGACACCGCCCGTCGCACGTCCCTTCGGGGGGAACTCGTCGAACGCCGACACCTTGCCCGAGCCGGGGTCGGCACCGGTCAGCGCCGAGGTCGAACCGGCGACGGTGGCCACCACCGTCTCGGAGGTCGCCACGAGCGCGGTGAACGCGATCACCTGCTCGCCCTCGGCAAGCCGAATGCCGGCCATGCCGCCGGCGGCACGGCCCTGCGGGCGCACGGCGTCGGCGCCGAAGCGGAGCAGCTGAGCGTCGGAGCTGACGAACACGAGCTCGCTCGCGTCGGGCGCTGCGGCAGCGCCGACGACGGCGTCGCCGGGCTTGAGGGAGATGATCTCGACCTCCTGCTTGCCGCCCGGAAGCTCGGTGGCCGCGACGCGCTTGACGACACCCTGCCGGGTGCCCAGCGCCAGCGGAGGCGACTCGAGGAGCGGCACGATGGCCACGACATGCTCGCCCTGTGCCAGGCCGAGGTACTGATCGGCGCGCGTGCCGGCCGCCAGCTGCACCGAATTGCCGGGAACGGACGGCAGATCGACGGGGGAGAAGCGCACGAGTCGTCCGGACGTGGTGACCGCCCCCAGATCGCCGCGGGCGGTCGCGTCGACCGCGCTGCGCACGGCGTCGTGCTTCGAGCGCCGGCTCGGCGCGACGATCCCGCCGTTCAGCGCATCCGCGGTCACCTCCGCGCGCACCAGGCGCCCGGTCGCCGACAGGAAGACGCGGCACGGCGCGTCGGCGATCTGCAGGTCCGCGGGGGCGGCGCTGCGCGACCTCGTCGCCACCGGACCGCCGTTGAGCAGAAGCGTGCGCCGCGGCGTGCCGTACGTCTCCGACGCGGCATCCAGCTCGCGGGCGACCTGCGCGCGCAGTAGCGCGTCGTCGCCCAGCAGCTCCTGAAGCTCGGCGATCTCGGCCTTGAGCCGGTCCCGCTCGTTCTCCAGCTCGATGCGCGAGAACTTCGTCAGGCGACGAAGTCGCAGCTCGAGGATGTACTCCGCCTGGGCCTGCGACAGATCGAACACGCCCATGAGCCGCCCGCGCGCCTCCTCGCCGTCCTCCGACGTGCGGATCACCTGGATGACCTCATCGATGTCGAGGATGGCCACCAGCAGGCCCTCGACCAGGTGCAGGCGCTCCTGGCGGCGCGCGAGCCGGAACCGGCTGCGCCGCGTGACGACCTCGATGCGATGGTCCAGGTAGACGCGCAGCAGCTCCTTCAGCCCCAGCGTCTGGGGCTGGCCGCCCACGAGGGCGACGTTGTTGATGCCGAACGAGTCCTCCAGCGGGGTGAGCCGGTACAGCTGCTCGAGCACCGCGTTCGGGTCGAAGCCCGTCTTGATTCCGATCACGAGCCGCAGTCCGTGATTGCGGTCGGTCAGGTCGGTGACGTCCGCGATGCCCGTCAGCTTCTTGGCGTTGACGGCATCCTTGATCTTCTCGATCACCCGCTCGGGTCCGACCATGTAGGGCAGCTCGGTGACCACCAGGCCCGTGCGGCGCGGGCCGAGCGACTCCACGGCGACCTTCGCGCGGGTGCGGAACGTCCCCCGACCCGACACGTAGGCGTCCTTCACCCCGTCGAGCCCGACGATGACACCGCCGCCGGGCAGGTCGGGCCCGGGGACGAACTCCATGAGCTCTTCGAGCGTCGCGTCGGGGTTCTCCAGGAGATGGACGGCAGCGGCGACGACCTCGATGAGGTTGTGCGGGGCCATGTTCGTCGCCATGCCGACGGCGATGCCGGTCGTGCCGTTGACGAGCAGATTGGGGAAGGCCGCCGGCAGCACCTCGGGCTGCTGGAACTGCCCGTCGTAGTTGGGGACGAAGTCGACGACGTCCTCGTCGAGATTCTCGGTGAGAGCCAGCGCCGCCGGCGCAAGGCGGGCCTCGGTGTACCGCGCCGCGGCCGGGCCGTCGTCCAGCGAGCCGAAGTTGCCGTGTCCGTCCACGAGGGGTACGCGCAGCGCGAAGTCCTGCGCGAGGCGAACAAGAGTGTCGTAGATCGCCGAGTCGCCGTGCGGATGCAGCTTTCCCATGACCTCGCCGACGACGCGGGCGCTCTTGACGTGGCCGCGATCGGGGCGCAGTCCCATCTCGGCCATCTGGAACAGGATGCGCCGCTGCACGGGCTTCAGCCCGTCACGGGCATCGGGCAGGGCGCGGGAGTAGATGACGGAGTACGCGTACTCCAGGAACGAGCCCTGCATCTCCGCCGAGACGTCGACGTCCTCGATACGTTCCGGAGTGGCGGGTGCGGAATCGGTGCGCGAAGCGGCCATGTCCTCGATGGGTGGTCTCGGGTGACGGGAAGAGGGCGCCGAGCCGTGTGCGAGACTGGCCCCGATGTCCCTCAGCCTACCCGTGGACCCGCTCGCGGCCCGGAGCCTCACCGGTGTCGTGCCGCATCTGCTCGACGCGCTCGAGCACCGTTCCGGATGGTTCGCTCCAGCGCGATCGGCCATCGTTCTGCTCGTGGACGGGCTGGGCCGCGCCAACCTGACCGCGCGCGCCGGCCACGCACGGTTCCTCGCCACGCGGATGACAAAGAAGGATGCCGCGCGCACGGTCTTCCCCGCGACCACCGCGTCCGCCCTGACGAGCCTGCTGACGGGTGAGTCGCCGGGCACGCACGGCATCGTCGGCTACCGCGTGCGGATTCCCGGGACCGACCGCGCACCCGATCAGCTCAAGGGCTGGGAGACCGACGGGCTCGACCCGCTGACGTGGCAGCGTGCGACGCCCCTGCTCGAGCGTGAGGCGGCGCGCGGCCGGCCGTGCTTCGTCGTCTCGAAGGCCCGATACGCCGGGACCGGATTCACCCACGCCCTCCAGCGCGGGGCGACGTTCGTGGCCGGAGCGTCGGTCGCCGACCGCGTCACGCAGGCCGCCGAACTGGCGAACCAGCATGCCGGCGCGCTCGTCTACGCGTACGTGCCCGAACTCGACACCGTCGGACATGCCCAGGGCTGGGAGAGCGATGCATGGTCGGCAGGGCTCGAGACGGTGGACGCGGCGGCCCGCGCCCTCGACGCGGCGCTGGCCTCGGATGTCGGCGCGGTCGTGACGGCGGATCACGGCATGGTCGATGTGCCACGCCACCGTCAGGTCCTGTTCGGCGATGGCGACGCGCTCGTCGACGGCGTACGCCTCGTCGCGGGCGAGCCGCGCATGCTCCACCTCTATGCCGAGCCCGGCGCAGCGCACGGAGTTCTCGACCGCTGGCGGAATGCCGAGGGTGCCCGGTCGTGGGTGATGTCCCGCGAGGAGGCGGTCTCGCACGGACTGTTCGGCGCGTCGGTCCATCCCGAGGTGCTGCCGCGGATCGGCGACGTCCTCGTGGCCGCACGCAGCGGGGTGGCCTACTACGACGACCGCCTCGAGGACAAGAAGCCGCAGCGCATGGTCGGCCAGCACGGCTCGCTGACCGATCAGGAGCGCATCGTGCCGCTCATCCGTCTGGGGGCCTTCGCCACCGCGGGGTGATCGCCGTCAGGCGTCTTCGGTGCGCGCGCCGAAGACGATCTCGTCCCACGACGGCATCGACGTGCGCCCCTTGCGGCGGCCGGCCTCGCCTGTCGCCTCATCGACCAGCGGCTCCTGTGCGGCGGGTTCCTCCGCGGGAGCACCCGCCTCGTCGTATCCCGGCTCGAGTGCGTCGAACAGGGCGACGGGAGCGTGCGGGCGTTCCTCCGCTCCGGCCGTGCCGGGCATGGGCTCGCGCTGTCCTCGGCGGCGGCGCAGCGCCTCGAGCAGGTCGGCCGTCTCCGCGGAGGTCACGGCGGCGTCGGGGGCACGCTTGATGGCCGCCTCCTGCACGGCCGGGGTGGCCGGTCCCCGCACATCGGGCGCGGTGATGTCGGCGTCCGGCTCCGCGGTCTTGCGCGGTCCGAAGGCCCCGCTGTCGAAGCGCGAGGCGTCTTTGAGCGGTGAGGTGTCGAGGGCGCGCAGGCGGGGGATGAGCCCCTCGGGCAGCGACCCCTGACGGGACAGCTGCACCGCATCGGAGTTCTGCGGCGCCAGCGTCGCGCGGCGCGGGTCGAAGCTCCAGCGCGCATCGTGATCGACGTCGCTCGCCGTGAACTCGAGCTTCACGACCCAGCCGGACTGGTCCCGCCAGCTCGTCCAGCGCTCGCCGACGGCGCCGGCCTCGGCGAGCTTGGCCCGTACCGCGTTGCCGAAGGTGGGCTGCGCGCCGGGGTCGATCTCGCCGCCCATCAGCACGGGGACGGCGAGAGCCTGCCCCACGACGTGCTCGCGCTCGGCGAGCACCGGACCTTCGAAGCGCTCGACGTCCTCGACGCGGACGCCGAGGAGCTCGGCGACTTCACCGGCCGACATCCCGGACCGGATGTGGGCCTGGATGTCGCGGGGGCTCGGCCGCGCGGCGCGCGTCTCGTTGTCGCGCGGTGCACGGCGCAGCTGCGCCCGCACGGTCTCGTCGAGGGGAAGCGCGAAGCGCTCGCCCGCCTCCGTGGCGAGAACGAGCACGCCGTCTTCCGTACCGATGACTTTGAGCTGTTCCATGCGAAACACCCCTCCAGATCTGCGTGGGCCCATGATTCGACCTGACGCGCCCCATGCTGACACAGCACGTCGTCCCGGCAGGGAATATCGCGGGCGCGCCGCGAGTTTGACGGGACGCACCCCGTACACTCGGCGTGTCACGCCCGGCCATTTGCGAAAACGAGACCGGTCGTGCAAACTATCGCCGCCCCATCGGGGCGACCGCCCGCACCACTTGGAAGTTGAGACGTTCGCGCATGGCCACGGATTACGACGCCCCCCGCAAGACCGACGATGACAGCGAGTCGATCGAGGCTCTGAAGGAGCGTGTGCCCGACAAGCTCTCGGGATCGGTCGACTCCGAGGACGCGGACAACCCGTCGTCGTTCGAGCTGCCGGGCGCCGACCTGTCGGACCTCGAGCTCGATGTCGTCGTCCTGCCCCCGCAGGACGACGAGTTCACGTGCGCCGAGTGCTTCCTCGTGAAGCACCGGACGCAGATCGCGCACCAGACCGCCGCCGGAGCTGTCTGCACCGAGTGCGCCTGATCGGCGTGTGTGCTCAGGCAGCCGCCTGAGCACGTCCGATCGCCGCGACGACCCGCTCGGGCGTGCGCGAGGAGAACACCCAGCGCGCGACCGGGTCGTCGCTGTCGACCACCGCGACCCGCACCACGCCGTCGATCCCGCCGCGCACCAGGTGCCAGTCGTCGCGGTCGAGACCGGGGCCGCGTGCCTGACGGGCCTCGTCGGCGGAGAGCGACTCGCCCCCGCCGAGATGGCGCACCTCGATCCGCGCGCGTCCCACGCGCAGCCACCCGTCGGCGACGACCACCTGCGGCGAGAGGGCGACGAGCGTCGCGATGAGCACGATGCCGACGGCCAGTCCGACGGCGAGGGCGACGGTGCCGTCCATCGGAGCGAACACGAGCGCGGCCATCGGCGCGCACACGGCGGCGCTCAGCAGCACCCACAGCGACGGCGTGAGCCGTTCGCGATAGAGGACGGTCGTGGGGCGGCTGCCTGCCGTGACGTTGTGCATTACCCTCGTGGAGTGATCGAAACCGTGGACGTCCCCATTATCGCGCGCCAGGTCCCCGGCTACGCCCACCCCGGCGACGCCGGCGCCGATCTGGTCGCCGCGGAGGCGGTTCGCCTCGAGCCCGGACAGCGCGCCCTCGTCGGCACCGGGGTGCGCATCGCCCTGCCCGACGGCTTCGCGGCGTTCGTCGTACCGCGCAGCGGCCTGGCCGCCAAGCACGGGATCACGATCGTCAACACGCCCGGCACCGTCGATGCCGGCTACCGCGGCGAGCTCAAGGTGTGCCTGCTCAACACCGATGCCGACGAGGCGTACGACATCGCTCCCGGTGACCGCATCGCACAGGTGATCGTCATGCCCGTCACCCGCGCGAACTTCATCCCCGTCGAGACCCTCCCCGACAGCGTCCGCGGTGACGGGGGATTCGGATCGACGGGCTACCAGTCTGGAGGTGCGTCGTGAGCGACGACATCGCAGCCAAGTCGGCACCGCAGGACCGTGCGACGGCGGGGCCGTTCGACGAGTCCGAGGCCAATCCCGTCCGGCCCTACATCGATCTGGGCGGCGTCAAGGTGCTGCCGCGCGAGGGCCTGAACCTTCGACTCGAGGTCGAGGAGCAGACCAAGCGCATCGTCGCCGTCGGCCTGGACTACGCCGGATCGACCCTTCAGGTCCAGCCCTTCGCCGCTCCCCGTTCCGCGGGGCTCTGGGAGGAGACGCGGGAGCAGATCCGCCAGCAGATCCGGCAGCAGGGCGGACGCGTCGAGGAGCGCGAGGGACCGCTGGGCCACGAGCTTCTCGCCGAGGTCCCGGTGATCGCCGGCGCCGACGGCGCATCCGGAAAGCGCCTCGCGCGCTTCGTCGGCGTCGACGGGCCGCGCTGGTTCCTGCGCGGCGTCATCGGCGGTGCGGCGACCACCGACGTCGACGCGGCGGCCAAGATCGAAGAGCTCTTCCGCTCAATCGTGGTGGTCCGCGGCGGTACTCCGATGCCGCCCCGCGATCTCATCCCGCTCAAGATGCCCGCCTCGCCCGGCAGCGCATGACCGAGGCCGATCCCCGACGGGATGCCGGCGACTCCGAGCCGACGGCATCCGAGCTGCTCAGCCAGGCGCTCGGCAGCGCCGCGCGTCGCGCAGGGATGGACCCGGCGCAGGAGGCGTCGACCGGCCACGTGGTGTGGCGCGCGATGGGCGGATGGCGGGGCATTCTGGAGTCGGTCCTGCCGGGTCTGGTCTTCATCGTCGCGTGGACCCTCACCTACGATCCTGGGACGCAGGAGGCGAATCTGCCCCTGAGCCTCGGGCTGTCCGTGGGCCTGGCCGTCGTCTTCACCGTGCTCCGGCTGCTGCAGCGCACGCCGGTGAGCGCGGCGCTGGGCGGTCTCATCGCGACCGGTGCGGCGGCGGCGCTCGCTCTGCTCACCGGACGCGGCGAGGACAACTTCATCCCGGGGTTCATCACGAACGCGCTGTACGGCTCCGCCTTCCTCGTCTCAGCGCTGATCGGCTGGTCGCTGATCGGCCTGGCGGCGGGGTTCCTCATGAGCGAGGGCACCGCGTGGCGCGCCGATGCGCGCAAGCGCCGCGTCTTCTTCTGGCTCGCGATCGCGTGGGCGGCCCTGTTCTTCGCGCGACTGGGCGTGCAGCTGCCGCTGTACTTCTCGGGCGACGTCGCGACCCTCGGCACCCTCAAGCTCGTGATGGGTCTGCCGCTGTTCGCGCCGCTGCTCGCGGTGACCTGGCTCGCCGTCCGCGCTCTCTACCCGCCCGGCGATCGCGCTCCGTCCTCGTGATAGATTTATCTTGACATCAAGATAAATCTCGCCATCGCCCGCCTTTAGGGGAGCCTCACTAGCCCGAGGCGCCTCGGGCGGGGATGATGGAAGCGGCAGGCCGCGCGCCTGTGTCCGCCGACGACGGCGCCCGCGGCCCCCAGAAATAAGGAGAGCAGACGTGTCCACTGTTGACAGCTTCGGAGCCAAGAGCACCCTGACAGTCGGCGACACCGACTACGAGATCTTCCGCATCGACACGGTCGCCGGGTACGAGAAGCTCCCGTTCAGCCTCAAGGTGCTTCTCGAGAACCTGCTGCGCACAGAGGACGGCGCCAACGTCACCAAGGCGCAGATCGAGGCCCTCGGCAACTGGGATGCCGATGCCGAGCCCGACACCGAGATCCAGTTCACCCCCGCTCGCGTCGTGATGCAGGACTTCACCGGCGTGCCGTGCATCGTCGACCTGGCCACGATGCGCGAGGCCGTCACCGCGCTGGGCGGAGATCCCAACAAGATCAACCCGCTGTCACCGGCAGAGATGGTCATCGACCACTCGGTCATCGCGGACCTGTTCGGTACCGAGAACGCACTCGAGCGCAACGTGGAGATCGAGTACGAGCGCAACGGGGAGCGGTACCAGTTCCTGCGCTGGGGCCAGACCGCGTTCGACGACTTCAAGGTCGTGCCCCCGGGCACCGGCATCGTCCACCAGGTCAACATCGAGCACCTGGCCAAGGTCATCTACGACCGCAGCGTCGACGGCGTGCTGCGCGCGTACCCCGACACCTGCGTCGGCACCGACTCGCACACCACGATGGTCAACGGGCTCGGCGTGCTCGGCTGGGGCGTCGGCGGCATCGAGGCCGAGGCCGCGATGCTCGGCCAGCCCGTCTCCATGCTGATCCCGCGCGTCGTGGGGTTCAAGCTCACCGGCGAGATCCCCGCCGGCGTGACGGCGACCGACGTCGTGCTCACGATCACCGACCTGCTGCGCCAGCACGGCGTGGTCGGCAAGTTCGTCGAGTTCTACGGCGCGGGCGTCGCCTCGGTGCCGCTGGCCAACCGCGCCACGATCGGCAACATGAGCCCCGAGTTCGGCTCGACGGCCGCCATGTTCCCGATCGACGACGTCACGCTCGACTACCTCCGTCTCACCGGTCGCGACGAGCAGACCGTCGCACTGGTCGAGGCGTACGCCAAGGAGCAGAAGCTCTGGCACGACCCGTCCAGCGAGCCTGTCTTCAGCGAGTACATGGAGCTCGACCTGTCGACCGTCGTGCCCTCGATCGCCGGCCCGAAGCGCCCGCAGGACCGCATCCTGCTGAGCGAGGCGAAGCAGCAGTTCGAAAAGGACATCGTCAGCTACGCCGCGCCGTCCGTCACGCACGACATCGTCGACCTCGAGTCGAAGCACTCCTTCCCGGCCTCGGACCCGGGCGGCGTGCCCGGCGACGAAGAGCCGGACACGCGCGAGGTCCACATCAACTGCGGCGCGCCCGCCACGGCATCCAAGCCCGTGCGCGTGACGCCGGCCGACGGCGCTCCCTACATCCTCGACAACGGTGCGGTGACGCTGGCGGCGATCACCTCGTGCACGAACACGTCGAACCCGTCCGTCATGATCGCCGCCGGGCTGCTCGCACGCAAGGCGCGGCAGAAGGGCCTCACGCAGAAGCCGTGGGTCAAGACCACGCTGGGCCCGGGCTCGAAGGTCGTCACCGACTACTACGAGAAGTCTGGCCTCGACCAGGATCTCGAGGGCCTCGGCTTCTACACGGTGGGTTACGGATGCACGATCTGCATCGGCAACTCGGGTCCGCTCATCGAAGAGGTCTCGGCCGCGGTCAACGACCACGACCTGGCCGTCACCGCCGTGCTCTCGGGCAACCGCAACTTCGAAGGGCGCATCAGCCCGGACGTGAAGATGAACTACCTCGCGTCCCCGCCACTGGTCGTCGCGTACGCCCTGGCCGGATCGATGCACTTCGACTTCGAGACCGACGCGCTCGGCAAGGACACCGAGGGCAACGATGTCTTCCTCAAGGACATCTGGCCGGCTCCCGATGAGGTTCAGGAGATCATCGACTCCTCGATCTCGCGCGAGCAGTTCATCAAGCAGTACGCCACCGTCTTCGACGGCGACGAGCGCTGGACGAGCCTCCCGACGCCCACCGGCCCGATCTTCGAGTGGGACGAGAACTCGACCTACGTCCGCAAGGCGCCGTACTTCGAGGGCATGACGATGGACCTGACCCCGGTCGCGGACATCTCGGGCGCGCGCGTCATGGCAGCCCTGGGCGACTCGGTCACGACCGACCACATCTCGCCCGCCGGCAACATCAAGGCCGGCACCCCGGCCGCGCAGTACCTGACCGAGCACGGCGTCGCGCAGAAGGACTTCAACTCCTACGGATCGCGTCGCGGCAACCACGAGGTCATGATCCGCGGCACGTTCGCGAACATCCGCCTGAAGAACGAGCTGGTCGCCGCCGTCAACAACGGCCAGGTCGTCGAGGGCGGCTACACGCGCGACTTCACGCAGCCGGACGGCCCGCAGTCGTACATCTTCGACGCATGCCAGAACTACGCCGCTCAGGGCACCCCGCTGGTCGTGTTCGGCGGCAAGGAGTACGGCTCGGGCTCCTCCCGCGACTGGGCGGCCAAGGGCACCAGCCTGCTGGGTGTGAAGGCGGTCATCACCGAGAGCTTCGAGCGCATCCACCGCTCGAACCTCATCGGCATGGGCGTCGTCCCGCTGCAGTTCCCGGCCGGCGAGACCTGGAAGTCGCTGGGCCTGGACGGCACCGAGATCGTCTCGATCACCGGACTCGAGCAGCTCAACGAGGGCGTCACCCCCAAGACGGTGCGCGTCGTCGCCGAGCCGAGCGAGTTCTCGCCGGAGGGCAAGCAGACTGTCGAGTTCGACGCCGTCGTGCGCATCGACACGCCCGGCGAGGCCGACTACTACCGCAACGGCGGCATTCTCCAGTACGTGCTGCGCTCGCTCGTCTGAGCTGGCATCGCGAAAGCCCCGGATCCCGTTGCGGAGCCGGGGCTTTCGCGATGCCGGACGTAGACTTGCGGGATGAGTCTGCTCGCGTCGATCACCGGTCCCCGTGACCTCGATGCGCTGTCGGCCGAGCAACTGCGCGCGCTCTCCCAGGAGATCCGCGACTTCCTCGTGCAGAACGTCGCGCGCACCGGTGGGCACCTCGGCCCCAACCTCGGCGTCGTCGAGCTCACGATCGCACTGCATCGCGTCTTCGACTCCCCGAACGATCCGTTCATCTTCGACACGGGCCATCAGTCCTACGTGCACAAGCTCCTGACCGGCCGCCAGGACTTCTCGCAGCTGCGGTCGCGCGGGGGGCTGGCGGGTTACCCGCAGCGGGCGGAGAGCCCGCACGACGTGGTCGAGTCCTCGCACGCCTCCAGCTCGCTCAGCTGGGCGGACGGCATCTCGCGGGCCCTCACCCGCACGGGCCGCAAGGACCGCCACGTCGTCGCGGTGGTCGGCGACGGCGCGCTCACCGGTGGGATGACGTGGGAAGCGCTCAACAACATCTCCGACGACAACGAGCGCAACCTCGTCATCGTCGTGAACGACAACGGCCGCTCCTACGCACCCACGATCGGCGGCATGGCCCGGTATCTGAACCGGGTTCGCACGACGGAGGGCTACGAGAACCTGCGCCGCGGATCGGACTCGTTCTTCCGCAAGTTCGGCCCGGCCGGCCGCGCCCTCTACCGCGGCGTGCGCGGCGGGACGCACGGGTTCCTCTCCCGCTTCACCAACAACGTCGCGCTGTACTCCAACCTCGACATCAAGTACCTGGGCCCGGTCGACGGCCACGACTTCAGCACGCTGATCGAGACGCTCACCCTCGCCAAGGAGTACGGCGCCCCGGTCATCGTGCACGTCATCACCGAGAAGGGCCGCGGCTACGAACCGGCACGCAACGACGAGGCCGACCAGTTCCACGCCGTCGGCAAGATCGATCCGACCACGGGCGCTCCGCTGGGCTCATCGACGGCTCTGGCCTGGACAGACGTCTTCGCCGACGCCCTGGTGACGGAGGGGGAGCGGCGCGAGAACGTCATCGCACTGACGGCGGCCATGCTCCGCCCGACCGGGCTGCAGCCGTTCGCGCAGCGCTTCCCCGACCGCGTCTACGACGTCGGCATCGCCGAACAGCACGCCGTCGCCTCAGCCGCCGGCCTCGCCTTCGGCGGACTGCATCCCGTCGTCGCGCTGTATGCGACCTTCATCAACCGTGCGTTCGATCAGGTCCTCATGGATGTCGCGCTGCATCGCGCCGGCGTCACCTTCGTGCTCGACCGCTCCGGCGTCACGGGCCCCGACGGACCCAGTCACCACGGGATCTGGGATCTGGCCATGCTGCAGCTCGTCCCCGGCATCCGGATCGCCGCTCCTCGCGATGCGGAACGGCTGCGCGAGGAGCTGACCGAAGCGCTCGAGGTCGATGACGCACCGACCGTGGTGCGCTTCCCGAAGGGCGCCGTCGGCACCGAGCTGCCGGCGACCGAGCGCCTCTCCGACGGCGTCGACGTCCTCGTGCGGGACGAGACCGAGGACGTGCTTCTCATCGGCATCGGGCCCATGGCGCACCTGGCGACCGACGTGGCCGCCCGCCTCCGCGCACAGGGGATCGGGGCGACCGTGGTCGACCCTCGCTGGGTCGTTCCCGTCCAGCCTTCGATCGTCACGCTGGCGGCAGCGCACCGCCTCGTGATCACGATCGAGGACGGCATCCGCGTCGGGGGCATCGGCACCCGGGTGCGCCAGGTCCTGCGCGAAGCGGGCGTCGACACGGCGGTCGACGAACTGGGACTGCCCGACGAGTTCATCGACCACGCGACGCGTGAGGAGATCCTCGCCGACGCCGGGCTGACGGCCCCGAAGATCGCCGCCGACATCGTGGCGCAGGTCCTGGGCACACGCATCCCCGTGGCCCGCCAACAGGCCGATGACGAGCTCTGGAACGACTCGCACGCCCAGACTCCCTCCGACACGCAGGGCACGCTGCCGTCCGGTCGCTGACCGACGACTCCGCAGCACCGTGCGAGCATGGATCGTGTGAGCAGCGCCAACCTCCGCCGAGACGAAGCCGCCGCCCGGTCCGCCGCGATCAGCGTCGACACGGCCACGGTGCAGCTCGATCTGCGGGACGCGCCCGACCTGACCCGCACGGACTTCCCGACGGTCACCACCCTGCGCTTCGCTGCGACGGCATCCGAGACCTGGATCGACTTCCTCGGCGTCGCCGTCGATCGCGTCGAGGTCAACGGCGTCCCGCAGAGCGTCGAGTGGGACGGCGCCCGGGTTCGGGTGCGCGACCTGGCGGACCACAACGTCGTCCGCGTGCACGCCCGCGGCCGCTACAGCACCTCGGGCGAGGGGCTCCACCGGTTCGTGGACCCGGTCGACGAGTCCGTCTACCTGTACACCCACTATGAGCCCGCCGACTGCCGGCGGGTGTACCCCTGCTTCGAACAGCCCGATCTGAAGGCGCGGTGGACATTCGAGGTCACCGCGCCGGCCGCCTGGCCCGTCCTGTCCAACGCCGTCGTCGCGGCACGTACCGACGTGCCCGGCGGCGCGAAGACCACGTTCGCCGAGACGCTGCCGCTGTCGAGTTACATCACCGCCGTCGCCGCCGGGCCGTACCACCGTGTCGACGGGCACTGGACGGGGGAGCGGCAGAGCGTCGATCTCGGTGTGCTGTGCCGTGCCTCGCTGGCCGCGCACCTGGATGCGGAGGAGATCCTCGACGTCACGTGCCGCGGTCTCGCCTTCTACACCGAGGTGTTCGGCGACTATCCGTGGGGCAAGTACGACCAGATCTTCGTGCCCGAGTACAACATCGGCGCGATGGAGAACCCGGGGCTGGTGACGTTCACGGAGTCCTACCTGTTCCGCGGCGCCGCCACGGCCGCGCAGCACGAGGCGCGCGCGACCACGATCCTGCACGAGATGGCGCACATGTGGTTCGGCGACCTCGTCACGATGCGCTGGTGGGACGATCTGTGGCTCAAGGAGTCCTTCGCCGATTACATGGGCACCCACGCGGCCGCCGCAGCAGGCGGATTCCCGGAGGCCTGGGTCACCTTCGCCTCACGACGCAAGGCCTGGGCGTACGCGCAGGACCAGCTGCCGACGACGCACCCGATCGTCGCCGACATCGTCGACCTCGAAGCGGCGAAGCTCAACTTCGACGGCATCACCTACGCCAAAGGCGCCGCCGTGCTCAAGCAGCTCGTCGCGTTCGTCGGCGAGGAGGCCTTCTTCGCCACCGCCCGCCGCTACTTCGCCGAGCACGCCTACGGCAACACGACCCTCGCAGATCTGCTGTCGGCGCTCGAGACGGCATCCGGACGCGACCTGCGGGCCTGGTCGTCGGCCTGGCTGCAGACGACGGGACCGTCCGAGATCGCGATCGAGCGCGGCGGGGAGCCGGTGCTGATCCAGACCGATCCGCGTCCGCATCGGCTCGGTGTCGGCTTCTTCGGGCTCAGCGGCGGCCGCCTGACCCGGCGCGGTGACGTGGCGCTCGACGTCCTCGACGCACGCACCCCGATCACGGCTCCCGCTCTCCCCGACGTGGAGCTGCTGCTGCCCAACGACGGCGATCTGACCTACGCGAAGGTGCGGCTCGACGCCAGATCGCTGGATGCAGTGGCCACCGGCCTGTCCACGATCCACGACCCGCTCGCGCGCGCCGTGGTGTGGTCGGCAGTGTGGAACGCGACGCGGGACGGAGAGCTCGCCGCGGCCAGCTACCTCGCGATCGTGCAGCGACACGCGCCGGCCGAGTCGAACATCGCGCTGCTCGCCGACGTGCTCGGCCACGCGGCATTCGCCGTCGAGCACTACGTGCGGCCCGACACCCGCCCCCGCCATCGTCGCGCCTGGCTCGATACGTGCTGGAGCACGCTGTGGGCGGCCGCGGCAGGCAGCGATGCGCAGCTGGCCTGGGCGCGAGCGCTCGGCACCGCGGCATCCGTCGACGACACCCACGCCCCCGCGCTGCGAGAGATACTCGCCGGCCGCGCCGCGGCACCGGCCGGCCTGCCCCTGGATCCCGATCTGCGGTGGGGCTGGCTGTTCGCCCTCGCCGCGAGCGGCCAGGCCGACACGACCGATGCCGACGAGGAGTTCGCCCGCGATGCCACCGCGACCGGCCGGACGTCGCGGATCGCCGTGCTCGCTGCGCGACCGGAGCCGGTCGTGCGGGCGGAGGCCTGGGCCGCGGCGTGGACGGACCAGGCGCTGACCAACGACCACCTCGACGCCACGATCTCCGGCATCCGAGCGGGCGGGCGCCGCGACCTCGTCGCCCGGTTCGACGCCGACTACTTCGCGCGCCTGCGCAGCGTATGGCGCGAGCGCAGCATCGAGATCGCGGGTCGTCTCGTGCGGGGGCTGTTCCCCGCGGCTGAGACGACCGACGACGTCGATGCCTGGCTCGCCGACAATGCCGACGCGCCCGGCGCTCTGCGGCGGATCGTCATGGAGCAGCGTGATCATCTGGCCCGTGACCTACGAGTGCGCGGGGTCCAGCCGATCTGACCCGGGTCGCCGTGCGATAGGCCCGCCACCAGCCGATGGCCGCTGCGGGGGCTCCGGGGCCGACGAAGAGCAGCACGCCGGCCGGAGCGTCGGCCGAGACGAACGGAAAGCCGGTGAGCAGCAGGATCGCCATCGTCGCGGCCGCGACGAGCGCCCCGTAGACCGCGAAGACACCCAGGTGGACCCACACCGCACGGACGGTGCGCAGCGCCCGGCCGATCAGGTAGGCGGGGGCCAGGCCGAGCAGCATCGCGAGGAGCGTGATGGGCAGCGCATACGCGATGACCATGCCGAGCACCACGACCGTCATGCCCGGCGTCGTCCGCTCGAAGGCGGCGGGCACGAGGAAGACCAGCAGCAGCATCGCGACGTACGCCACGCTGGCCGTCAACGCCCCGCGCGTCAGCTCACCGACCGTGAACGCCATCGGCTGCTCCGCCGTCCGCGGGGACGGGGCGCTCACACGCGCACCTCGCCGATCAGCGCGAGCAGGTCCGCGATGGGCTTGCGCACGAGTGGGAGCCGCGCCAGTGGGAGTGCGAGCTTGAGCAGCCCCAGCCCGCGCTCCAGCAGCCGGCGCGTCGTCGCCTGCCCGGGGGAGGAGTCGTAGACCCAGAACAGCGCGAGGAGAAGGTGGCCGAGGAACAGCGCCGGCGGCAGACCGCGTGCGATGTCGTCGGGCAGGCCGTGCCGCGCGCCGGCGACCGCCTCGGAGAAGAGGGCCTCGGTGATGTCTCGGGCGGGCGCGGACTGCGTGGACAGCGGGTTGATGTCGGACTTCGGCGCGAGCGCCGCCGAGACGAACTCGCCCGCGTGGGCGTGATACGGCGTCAGCTCGTCCAGACCCGCCCGGTACACCAGACCCAGCCGCTCGATCAGGTCATCGGTCGTGTCGAGCTCTGGCAGCACCGCGACGCGATGGCGTGCCTGCACGTCGAGGTAGAGCTCCTGCACGAGGTGGTTCTTCGAGGCGAAGTGATAGTTCGTCGTGCCCACCGACACGCCCGCCTCGGTCGCGATGCGTCGGATGGTGGTGGCGTCGTAGCCGCGCTCCCGGAATGAGCGCAGCGCGATCTCACGCAGCTGTGCGCGCGTGCGCGCGCTCTTCGTCCCGGCATCCCGATCTGAACTGAACATGTTCAGATCGTAGCCGACTCGGCTGCGGCTCATTTCGGCAGTCGGTTCGGCACAGTCCTGAACCCGCCGACCGTGCACAAGCGACTGCGGAACCGGCGACGGGAGTGCCAGGAACGACACGGTGGTCGCAACCTCCCGAGGATTCAGGGGGTCGCGACCACCGTCGGAGTCCCGAGGGACCGGACCGTGGGATCAGCTGCCGATGCCGCGCACCGGCGGGTGGTGGAAGGTGTCGCCGAACACCCGCTCCGAGGCGCCCTCGCGGTCGAGGTACGGCGTCGCGCCGCCGTCGATGAAAGGCCAGCCGGCACCGAGGATGAGGCAGAGGTCGATGTCCTCCACCTCGGGGACGACGCCCTCGTCGAGCATGGTCTTGATCTCCTGGGCGAGTCCGTTCTGGACACGGCTGAGGATCTCGTCCGCAGAGGCCGGCGTCGTCCCGACGTGGCCCTTGAGCACCTTCTCCGCAGCCTTCGTGAAGCCCGTGACCCGGCCGCCCTTGTCCTTCTCGACGACGCTCTCCAACTCTGCGAGAGCGTGGAAGTTGTCGTTCGCGTAGAAGCGGTCCGGGAACGCGCGCACCATCGTGTCCTGCACGTGCGCGGCGACCTTCCATCCGACCAGGTCGATGAGCTGGAACGGACCCATCGGCAACCCGAGCGGCCCGAAGGCCTTCTCGACGTCGGCGACCGGAGTGCCCTCGTAGACGGCACGCGCGGCCTCGCCCATGACCTTCGCCAGCAGACGGTTGACGACGAAGCCCGGCGCGTCCGCCGTGAGCACGGCGTTCTTGCCGAGGCCCCGCGCGACGACGAACGCCGTCGACAGGGCGGCGTCGGCCGTGTGCGGCGTCTTCACGATCTCGATGAGCGGCATGACCGCCACCGGGTTGAAGAAGTGGAAGCCGACGAGCCGCTCGGGGTGCGCCAGCTTCGCGCCGATCTCCTCGACCGACAGCGACGAGGTGTTGGTCGCGAGAATCGCATCGTCGGCGATGATCTGCTCGATCTCTCCGAACACCTGCTGCTTGACGCCGACCTCTTCGAAGACGGCCTCGATCACGAAGTCGCAGTCGGCGAACAGCGACGTGTCCGTCGTGCCCGTGACCAGCCCGCGCAGCTTGTTCGCCGCGTCGCCGTCCAGGCGCCCCTTGGCCTCGAGCTTGCCGATCTCGTCGTGGATGTACGCCACGCCCTTGTCCACGCGGGCCTGGTCGAGGTCGGTGATCAGCACGGGCACCTGGAGCTTCCGCACGAACAGGAGCGCGAACTGGCTGGCCATGAGTCCGGCGCCGATGATGCCGACCTTGGTGACCTTCTTCGCCAGGGCCTTGTCGGGGGCGCCGACGGGGCGCTTGGCACGCTTCTGCACGAGGTCGAAGGCGTACATCGACGCCGCGAACTGGTCGCCGGTCACCAGTTCCGCGAGCGCCTCGTCCTCACGGGCGAACCCTTCGGCCTTCGTGCCGCTCTTGGCTCTGTCCAGCAGCTCCAGCGCCGCGTAGGGTGCTTTCGGCACGGTGCCGATCTTCGACTCGAGCATGCCGCGCGCCATCTTGATCGCGATCGGCCACTTGGTGAGCCGCTCGATCTTGCCGGGCTCGTTCCTGCGCTCCACCTTGACCGCGCCCGTCAGTACGCCGTCGGCCCACCGCAGCGAGTCCTCGAGGTAGTTGGCGGCCGGGAAGATGGCGTCCATGATCCCGAGGTCGTGCGCCTGCTGCGGCTTGAGCACCCGGTTCTGCTTGAGCGGGTTGCTGATGACCACTTCGAGCGCGTTCTCGATGCCGATGAGGTTCGGCAGCAGGTAGGCGCCACCCCATCCCGGAATCAGGCCGAGGAAGACCTCGGGCAGCGCGACGGCGGCCGCCGACGCGTCGACCGTGCGGTACGAGGAGTTCAGGGCGATCTCCAGGCCGCCGCCGAGGGCCAGACCGTTGACGAACGCGAACGAGGGGACGCCGAGTTCGCCGAGCTGCCCGAGCACGTGGTGCCCCAGCTGCGCAACCTTGCGGGCATTGTCCTTCGATCCGACGAGGGTGATGTCGGACAGATCGGCACCGGCGGCGAGGATGTACTGCTTGCCGGTGATGCCGACCGCGTGGATCTCGCCCGAGGCGGCGCGCGTCTTCAGCTCGCTCAGCCGCTCGCCGAGTTCGAGGAGCGTCTTCGGGCCGAGTGTGTTCGGACGGGTGTGGTCGCGCCCGTTGTCGAGGGTGATGAGTGCGAGCACCTTGCCGCTGGGCAGCGTGATGTCGCGGGTCGTCGAGTGGGTCACCACTTCGTCGGCGGCGAGCTCGAGCAGCGGAGTGAAGTCGATGTCTTCGTAGTCGGTCATGTGCGTGGCCCTTACTTCTTCTTGCCGTCGTAGTGCGGGTTCTCCCAGATGACCGAGCCGCCCTGGCCGAGGCCGACACACATGGCGGTCAGGCCGTAGCGCACGTCGGGCCGCTCGGCGAACTGGGCGGCGAGCTGGATCATCAGGCGCACTCCCGACGCGGCGAGCGGGTGTCCAAGCGCGATCGCGCCACCCCAGGCGTTGACACGCGGATCGTCGTCGGCGAGGCCGAAGTGGTCCAACAGCGAGATGACCTGGATCGCGAAGGCCTCGTTGAGCTCGAACAGGCCGATGTCGGCGATCGTCAGGCCGGCCTTCTTCAGCGCCTTCTCGGTCGACGGGATCGGCCCGATGCCCATGATCTCGGGCTGCACGCCCGCGAACGCGAACGAGACCATGCGCATCTTCGGGCGCAGACCCAGCTCCTTGACGGCGCCGCCGCCGGCGAGCAGCGACATCGTCGCCCCGTCGGTCAGGGGAGAGGACGTGCCCGCCGTGACCCGGCCGTGCGGGCGGAAGGGGGTCTTCAGTGCCGCGAGGTCGGCCATCGTGGTCTGCGGGCGGCGCCCTTCGTCCTCGGTGGCCAGACCCCAGGCGCCTTCGGCATCCTTGATCGCGACGGGCACGAGGTCGGGCTGGATCTTGCCGGCGTCGTACGCCGCCTGCACCTTGTGCTGGCTGAGCATGCCGAATCGATCGGAGCGCTCCTTCGTGAGGTGGGGGAAGCGGTCGAAGATCCGCTCGGCCGTCACGCCCATGTTCAGCGCGCCGGGATCGACCATCCGCTCCGCGACGAAGCGCGGGTTGGGGTCGGCGTTCCCGCCGATGGGGTGGTGTCCCATGTGCTCGACGCCACCAGCGAGGGCGAGGTCGTACATTCCGACGCCGATCGATGCGCCCATCGTGGTGACGCTCGTCATGGCGCCGGCGCACATGCGCTCGACCGCGAGGCCGGGAACGGTCTGGGGGAGGCCGGCGAGGATCGCCACCGATCGGCCGAGCGTGAGCCCCTGATCGCCGGTCTGGCTCGTCGCGGCGATCGCGACGTCGTCGATGCGCTCGGCCGGCACGGCCGGGTTGCGCTCCATGAGCCCGATGGTCGCCTTGACGGCGAGATCATCGGCGCGGGTGTTCCAGTACATGCCCTTCTCGCCGGCGCGCCCGAACGGGGTACGCATGCCGTCGACGAAGTAGACGTCCGAAAGCTCGGCCACACTGCCTCCAAAGGTTGGGATTGAATCCAGCCTAGAGCGACACCGCGTCTCACGAAATCGGTTGGGTTGAACCTACGAAGGCTCGTCGGCACCGTCTGATTCTGAGTGCACGGAATCGACAAAGGCAACGGCGATCACCTGTGCAGTCTGTTCAATCTGCCAGACCCGTGCGCCGTGCGCCGCGAGGGCTTCGCCGATGGATGCCGCGTCCACCGTCGGCGGTGGCGCCCACGCCACACGGCGCAGGGTGTCGGGGGTGAGCAGATTCTCGACCGGCATGCTCAGCGCCTCGGCGAGTTCCTCGATGCGCGGACGCGCAGCCTTCAACCGCGCGTCCGCGGCCGGGTTCCGGTCGGACCAGGCGCGCGGGGGCGGCATCCCATCGCCGGGACCGCGCTCGGACGGCAGCGCGGGATCAGCGCGACCGGACTCGATCGCCGCCCACCAGCGATCGAGCTGACTGCGGCTGGCGCGCCCCGTGAACTCCTTCACGCGCGCGAGATCCTGTTTGGACGCGGGGTCCGCGAGCACGGCCGCGACCAGCGCGCGGTCCGGCACGAGACGCCCGGGCGAGACGTCCTGGTCCTGGGCGTACTCCTCGCGCGCCGTCCACAGCGCGCGAGCGACGGCGAGCGAACGCCGTCCGCGCACCGTGTGCAGCCCGCTCAGGCGACGCCAGGGCTCCTCACGCGGGGGCTTCGGCGCACGGGTGCGAACGGCCTCGAACTCCTCGGCCGCGATCCGCACCTTGTCCTGTTCCGTCAGCTCGGCGGCGAGGGCGTCGCGGACGTCGACCAGGTGCACGACGTCGAGAGCGGCGTACTCGAGCCACGACTGCGGCAAGGGGCGCGTCGACCAGTCCGCCGCGGAGTGCGCCTTGGCGAGGGTGACGCCCAGCGTGTCCTCGACGACGGCGCCCAGCCCGACACGGGCATGGCCGAGCAGGCGCGCCGCGAGCTCCGTGTCGAAGATCGCCCCCGGTTCGAGACCGTCCTCGCGCAGCGACGGCAGATCCTGGCTGGCGGCGTGCAGCACCCACTCCGCGCCGCCGATGGCCTCCTGCAGCGGCGACAGGTCGCCGAGCACGGGCGGATCGAACAGGTAGACGCCGGCGTCGCGCCGGAACACCTGGATGAGGTAGGCCCGCTGCGAGTAGCGGAACCCCGAGGCGCGTTCGACATCGACCGCCGCCGGGCCGGTGCCGGCGGCGAGAGCCTCGGTCGCCGCCGCGAACTCGGCGGGGTCGTCGATCACGTGATAGTCGTTCACGAGCCGTTCCTGCGTGCTCCCAGCACGGTGATCCCTTCTGACCCGGGCGGAAGGCCGGCGAGCATGCACACCAGCTCCGCCCAGGCATCGACATGGGCGGTCAGCTCGCCCTCGGGAGACCACGAGGCGCGCAACTCGATCTGCGCACCGTCGCCCTCGTCGGCGAGCGTCCCGAAGCCTCTGGACAGCGTCTTGGTGGCGGTGCCCGACGCGGAGTGGAATGCGGCTCCGCGCGCATGCAGCGCGTCGACGAGCCACGACCAGGCGACCTCGGCCAGCAGTGGATCCGTGCCGATCTCCGGCTCGAGCGGCGCCTGTGCGAAGCAGACGATCCGCCACGGGCCGTCCCACGCCTCGGGGCCGCTCGGATCGTGCAGGAGCACGAGACGCCCGGTGCCGTACTCGGAGTCGACGCCCTCTGCGTCCGGGCGCACGTCGCCGGCCAGAGCGAACGCCTCCGGCGCAAGTGCCGCCGGAGCCGGAATCTCGCGCACCGCGAGGTCCGAACGGAACGGCAGTGCGCGCAGCGCGTCGACCACGGCGGCGAATGCCGGGGTGCCGGCAGGGGGGCGGGGTTCCTCCACCCGGACAGACTAGAGTGAGGTCACGATGAAGGCATCCAGGCGCGCCGTGCCCGGCGGCCCCTCACTCACGACCGTCGTGCTCGTGCGCGCGCTCGTCGTCGCCCTCGCGTCGGCGCTGGGCGGTGCCATCGCCCTGAGCGCGATCGTCGCCGCGCGGATGGCGCGCCGGGTCGTGACGCCGAGCGGGCGGGTTCCCGACACGCGGATCCTGGACGTCGACACCGCCGCGCAGACGATCACGCTCAGCCGCACCGCCGACACCGTGCTCCCGGGACGCTACGGGCTGTTCACGACCGGCAGCGCCGACTACCTCAAGCTCGGCACGGTGCTCTCGGCGGATGACACGAGCGTCAAGCGTAAGCTGCTCACCCACATCGACGCGCAGTCGCAGCTGTCGGCCGAAGCCGGCTTCAGCGGCTGGTACTTCGACCGGCCCGAGCAGCTGCATCTGCCCTTCACCGCCGAATTCGTCGCCACGGCCCTCGGACCGTGCCCGGCCTGGCTCTTCCCGGCCGAGGCCGACACCGACACCTGGGTCATCCAGATCCACGGACGCGGGACCACGCGCGCCGAGTGCCTGCGGGCCGTCCCCGTCTTCCGCGCGGCGGGGATCACCTCGCTGCTCGTCTCGTACCGCAACGACGGCGACGCGCCCCGCAGCCGCACGGGAACCTACACCCTCGGCGCCACCGAGTGGCGCGACGTGGATCGCGCGATCGGTCTGGCACGGCGACACGGCGCCCGGCGGATCGTGCTCATGGGCTGGTCGATGGGCGGCGCGATCGCCCTGCAGCTGGCGCTGCACTCCGCGCACCGCGACCTGGTGGTCGGTGTCGTCCTCGAATCGCCCGTCATCGACTGGCGCATCGTCCTGAGCCACCAGGCGCGGATGCTGGGGGTGCCGAGCCCCGTGGCCGGCCTGGCCATCGGCACCCTCGAACGGCCTTGGACCGCCCCGATCGCCGGTGCCGACGCGGCGATCCCGTTCGATCGACTGGATGTCATCGCCCGCGCCGCCGAGCTGCAGCATCCCGTGCTCATCCTGCACAGCGACGACGACGGCTTCGTCCCCTCCGACGCCTCCCATGGCCTGCTCGCCGCCCGTCCGGACCTCGTGGAGCTGCACACCTTCGACGTCGCGCGGCACACGAAGCTGTGGAACTACGACCCCGAGCGCTGGAGCGCGGCCATCACGGGATGGCTCCAGCGGCAGCGCCTCAGCGCCGGCGACTGAGCCGGCGCCCATGGCCGGGGATCGATCGCGGACTAGGGTTGAGAGGTGACCAGCGCCCCCACCGGAATCGTGCAGCTGAGCGACCGTCATCCGCAGGTGAGCGGGCCCGAGATGGTCGCAGCGCTGGTTCCTCCGCCGCAGTTCGACGGCGCGACGTTCGACACCTACCGGGCCGATGCGCACTACCCGTCGCAGCAGGAGGCGAAGGACCTGCTCATCGCCTTCAGCGGCGGGGGAGCACCGGCCCCGCGCGGGGGACTGTTCCGCCGCGCGAAGAAGGGACCGGAGCTCAAGCCGGGTGTGTATCTCGACGGCGGCTTCGGCGTCGGCAAGACGCACCTGCTGGCCTCGGTCTACCACGCGCTGCCGGCCCGTCGGAAGTACTTCGGCTCGTTCATCGAGTACACGGCGCTCGTCGGCGCGCTGGGCTATCAGAAGACGGTCGAGCTGTTCCGCGGCGCCGATCTGCTGTGCATCGACGAGTTCGAGCTCGACGACCCGGGCGACACGATGGTGATGACCCGGCTGCTCGGCGAGCTCGTGCCGACCGGCACGCGACTGGCGGCGACGTCGAACACTCCGCCCAACGCGCTGGGCGAGGGGCGCTTCGCCGCGCAGGACTTCCTGCGCGAGATCCACGCGATGTCGGCGAGCTTCCAGACCGTCCGCATCGACGGCACCGACTACCGCCAGCGCGCAGTGGACGGGCACGCCGTCGTCGTCGCCGCGACGCAGTACGAGCGTGCGGTGGAGGATGCCGGCAACGCGCGGCTCGCGTCCGACGACGACTTCGACGCCTTCATCCGGCACCTCGCGACCGTCCATCCGTCGCGCTATCTGCGGATGCTGGACGACGTCGCGCTGATCGGCCTGCGCGAGGTCGCGCCGCTGGACGATCAGTCCGCGGCGCTGAGATTCGTCGCCTTCATCGATCGCGCGTACGACGCGCAGATCCCGATCCGCGCGACCGGGGTCTCGCTCGACCAGGTGTTCACCGAGGACATGCTCGCCGGGGGGTACCGCAAGAAGTACCTGCGCGCGATCTCCCGCCTCGTCGCACTCACGCACAGCTGAGAAACGTGATGTTTACGTGGGCGCCTCGCACGTAACAGGTGCGAAACACGACACGCACGGCGCCCGAAACGGCGCCTCACGAGACTGACATTCAGCAACCGTCCGACCCGATTCCGGGCGTTGCGTCCTGTCACTCAAGCAAGTGAGGTAAACCGCAATGGACTCTGGAGCATTCGCCTGGGCCATCACGGCCACGGCCCTGGTGCTGTTCATGACACCCGGCCTGGCATTCTTCTACGGCGGACTGGTCAAGGCCAAGAGCGTCGTCAGCATGATGATGATGAGCTTCGGCTCGCTGGGACTCATCGCCGTGCTGTGGATTCTCTACGGCGCGAACATGTCGGCCGTCGAGAGCGTGTGGTCGTTCGCCGGCAACCCGTTCTCCGACTTCGGCCTGGCCGGCATCGCCGGTGACAGCGAGGCGCTGATCGGCACCGCCTTCGGCGCGACCTTCGCGATCATCACGACCGCGCTGATCTCCGGCGCGATCGCCGACCGCGCCAAGTTCGGCGCCTGGCTGGTCTTCGCCGGCATCTGGGCCACGCTCGTCTACTTCCCGGTCGCCGCGTGGGTCTGGGGCGACGGCTGGATCCTCAACCTCGGCACCTCGATGGGCCTGTCGGCCGAGGTGATCGACTACGCGGGCGGGACGGCCGTCCACATCAACGCCGGTGCCGCCGCGCTGGCACTCGCACTCGTGCTCGGCAAGCGCGTCGGGTTCCAGAAGGGCATCCAGAAGCCGCACAACGTCCCGCTGGTCATGCTCGGCGCCGCGATCCTGTGGTTCGGCTGGTTCGGCTTCAACGCCGGCGCAGAGTACGGCGGCGACTTCAGCGGCGCAGGCCTCATCGTCATCAACACGATCGGCGCCACCGCTGCGGCCATCCTCGGCTGGGTCCTCATCGAGAAGCTCAAGGACGGCAAGGCGACCTCCGTCGGCGCCGCCTCGGGTGCGATCTCCGGCCTGGTCGCGATCACGCCGGCCTGCGCCGACCTGGCGCCCGGCTGGGCCCTGCTGCTCGGCATCATCACCGGCGCCGTGTGCGCCCTGGCGATCGAGCTGAAGTGGAAGCTCGGGTTCGACGACTCGCTCGACGTCGTGGGCATCCACCTCGTCGGTGGTCTCATCGGCACGATCTACCTCGGGTTCTTCGCCACCGGCAGCGGCCTGTTCGTCGGCGGCAACGCCGACCAGCTCATCGTCCAGGTGATCGCCGCCTTCGCTGTGCTGGTCTACTCCTTCGTCGCCGCGTACATCATCGGCTTCGTGATCGAGAAGACGATCGGCTTCCGCGTCAAGAACGAGGACGAGATCGCGGGGATCGACACCGTCGTGCACGGCGAGGAGGGCTACGCCCTGGTCGACTGAGCTCGCCTGCACCCTCTGGGGACCCGAAGGGGCGTCGCGTTCGCGCGGCGCCCCTTCGCGTGCGCGGAAGCGTGCTCGTTAGGGTGTGGGGGTGAGCACCGGAACCCGCCTGCTGTCCGCCCTCGTCGATCTGGTGCGCCCACGGTCGCGCACCAGGACGACGACGACCCGTCCGGCGGCGCGCCCCGGCCTCCCGGATCGGAACGATCCGCATACGACGCCGGGGCAGGCCGGCGCAACGGCGACCGTCGAGATCGCCCCACCCGCACGGGACGGACTGCAGATCACGTATGCGCCTGCGCGCGACGGGGACCCGGACGCGGGGGAAGTGGTCTGGACGTGGGTGCCGTATGCCGAGAACGACGGCCGGGGCAAGGACCGACCGGTCCTGGTGATCGGTCGGCAGAGTTCAGACCGCGTCTACGCCGTCCGGCTCACGAGCAAGTCGCGCGAGGGCGATCGCGACTTCCTGCCGCTCGGCACCGGTCCCTGGGACTCGCAGGGACGCCCGTCGTGGGTCGACATCGACCAGCTGTACAGCGTCCACGCGGCCGGCATGCGCCGCGAGGCCGCCGAACTGGATCTGGAGCGCTTCGCCCGGGTCGCGCAGGCGCTGCAGCGGCGCTACGGCTGGGCCGCGTCCGCGAACTGAGGCGACCCGACCGTCGCGCTCGGACGAAAGAGGCCCGGAATCCGCGTTCTCCGCGTGATTCCGGGCCTGTATCGGTGGGCGATACCGGACTCGAACCGATGACCTCTTCCGTGTGAAGGAAGCGCGCTACCAACTGCGCCAATCGCCCTCAGCCCCCAGGGGACCGGAGATCGATGTTACCGGATGCCGTGGCCCCACACCCAATCGCCGACGTGACACGCGCGGGCCCGCGCCTGGTTTTGCGCTCGGCGATTAGTCGGCTAAAGTCATTCAAGCGCCCGGGGAAACCAGGGAGCACGCGGATGTAGCGCAGTTGGTAGCGCACAACCTTGCCAAGGTTGGGGTCGCGAGTTCGAGTCTCGTCATCCGCTCGAGTGCGAGGGTTCCACTTCGGTGGAACCCCGTCACGTGGGTCGAACCACACACGGTGGCGTGGCCGAGCGGCTAGGCACCGGCCTGCAAAGCCGTTTACACGGGTTCGAATCCCGTCGCCACCTCGCCGGCACAACTGAATAGCCCGATTCGGGCGCGATTGGCGCAGCGGTAGCGCGCTTCCCTGACACGGAAGAGGTCACTGGTTCGATCCCAGTATCGCGCACCACCTGAAACCCCCGGTCCCGGCCGGGGGTTCTCTGTTTCCCCTCGGGCCGGGACTACGATCGAAGTCAAGAGTGACGGAGGTTGCGATGTTCATCGTGTACATGGTGCTGTTCCTGCTCGGCTTCTACCTGTTCGGCCTGGCGTTCACCGTCGAGTCCGGACTGGTGTTCGTCGCCGGCCTGCTCTCCGTGTCCCTGGCTGTGGCTCTGCTGCTGCATCTGCCGGGCACCGAACGGCGCCGAGACACCTGACCCGCGCGATACCCCACACCGCCATGGCTCACCTCGTGCTCTCCGTCGTCGGCGACGATCGCGCCGGTCTCGTCCGCGCCCTCGCCGACGCGGTCGCCGCGCACGGCGGCAACTGGGAGCAGAGCGAGCTGGCCGAGCTTGCTGGCGCGTTCGCGGGCATCGTGCTGGTGTCGGTGCCCGACGAGCGCGTCGACGAGCTCACCGGTGCGCTGCAGTCGCTCGACGGGCTCCTGCGGGTCACCGTCCACACCGGGACCGCCGCGACAGCGGACGACGCGGGGCAGCACCTCGCATTCACCGTGCTGGGCAACGACCGCCCCGGCATCGTCCGGGAGGTGACCGCAGCGATCGCCGCGCACGCACTGAGCATCGACAGCTTCCGCAGCCGCACGCTCGACGCCCCGATGGCCGGCGGCACGCTGTTCGAGGCCGTCGTCCAGGTGCACGTTCCCACCGCGTCCGACGCGGAGCGGATCACCGCGGCGCTCGAAGAGCTGGCCGGCGAGATCCAGGTCGACCTCAGCATCGCCTGAGGGCGGGACCTCCGGCATCCATCGACGGGCAGCCGGACGACGGTAGACTGTCACGCATGGTAAAACGTCGGATCACCGACTTCGCGACGATCGTCGCGGTCACCGGCACGCGAACGCTTCGGGCCTGAGCGGGCGGAGCGCGGCGTGCGCTCGAAGCTGAACAGCCTTGATCCGAGCCACCACCTGGAGAAGTTCCCTTGACTGACGTCTCAGTGCCGGCGGATGCGACCTATCCCGCCGACGGTTTCACCCTGTTCCCCGACCGTTCCGTCATCGCGTTGCGCGTGAACGGCGAGCTGAAGGACCTCGCGACCGTCGTCACGTCGTCCGACGCCGTCGAGCCGGTCACCGTCGACAGCCCCGACGGGCTGTCGATCCTGCGCCACTCCACGGCGCACATCCTCGCGCAGGCGGTGCAGCGCATCCGCCCGCAGGCGAACCTCGGCATCGGCCCCCCGATCGTCGACGGCTTCTACTACGACTTCGGCGTCGACGAGCCCTTCACCCCCGAAGACCTGAAGGCGATCAAGAAGGAGATGGAGCGCATCGTCCGCGAGGGCCAGCGTTTCGTCCGCCGCGTCGTGTCCGACGACGAGGCGCGCGCGGAACTCGCGGACGAGCCGTTCAAGCTCGAGCTGATCGGATTGAAGGGCGCGGGCGCGGACAAGACCGAGGGCGCCTCCGTCGAGGTCGGCGCGGGCGAGCTCACGATCTACGACAACGTCACCCGCGACGGCGAGACCGCGTGGAAGGACCTCTGCCGCGGCCCGCACGTGCCCTCCACCCGCCTCGTCGGCAACGGCTGGGACCTCACCCGCATCGCCGGCGCCTACTGGCGCGGCAGCGAGAAGAACCCGCAGCTGCAGCGCATCTACGGGACTGCCTGGCCGACCAAGGACGAACTGCGGGCCTACCAGCACCGGCTCGAGGAGGCCGCCAAGCGTGATCACCGCAAGCTCGGCAAAGAGCTCGACCTGTTCTCGTTCCCCGACGAGGTCGGCTCCGGCCTGTCGGTGTGGCACCCCAAGGGCGGCATCATCCGTCAGGAGATGGAGCAGCACGCGCTGAAGCGGCACCGCGAGGGCGGCTACACCTACGTGTACACGCCGCACATCACCAAGCGCGACCTGTTCCTGCAGTCCAACCACCTCGTCACCTACAAGGAGGGCATGTTCCCGCCCATCCACCTGGACGAGGAGCGCGACGACGAGGGCAACGTCACGAAGCAGGGTGTCGACTACTACCTCAAGCCGATGAACTGCCCGATGCACATCCTCATCTTCAAGGAGCGCGGGCGCAGCTACCGCGACCTGCCGATGCGTCTGTACGAGAACGGCACCGTCTACCGGTACGAGCTCTCCGGCGCGCTGCACGGCCTGACCCGCGTGCGCGGCTTCACGCAGGACGACTCGCACCTGTTCGTCACGCCCGACCAGCTCGAGGACGAGGCCGAGAAGGTGCTCGACTTCGTCCTGACCATGCTGCGCGACTTCGGCCTGACCGAGTTCGAGCTCGAGCTGTCGATGCGCGACGACGAGAAGGAGAAGTGGATCGGCGATGAGGAGCACTGGACGATGGCCACCGACGCGCTGCGGCGCGTCGCGCAGGCGTCCGGGCTCAAGCTCACCGAGGTCGAGGGCGAGGCGGCGTTCTACGGACCCAAGATCGACCTGAAGACCAAGGACGCCCTCGGCCGCACCTGGCAGCTGTCCACCGTGCAGATCGACTTCAACCTGCCCGAGCGCTTCGGCCTGGAATACACCGGCCCGGACGGCGAGAAGCACCGGCCGGTCATGATCCACCGCGCGCTGTTCGGCTCGGCAGAGCGCTTCTTCGCGATCCTGCTCGAGCACTACGCGGGAGCCTTTCCCGTGTGGCTGTCGCCCGTGCAGGTCGTGGGCATCCCGGTCGCGGAGGAGTTCGCCGACTACCTCGACGACATCGTCGCGCGACTGCGGGATGCCGGTGTGCGCGCCGAGGTCGATCACTCCGACGATCGCATGCAGAAGAAGATCCGCACCCACACGACGCAGAAGGTGCCGCTGCAGCTCATCGCGGGAGCGACGGACCGCTCGGCCGGCACCGTGTCGTTCCGGTTCCGCGACGGCTCGCAGACCAACGGCATCCTGGTCGATGAGGCGATCGACCGGATCCTCGGCGCGATCACGGACAAGACGCTCGTGAACACGGCGGAGGACCTGGCGTGACCGAGGGCCTGGAGACTGCCGGGCGGCTCGCCGGAGTGCCGGACGAGTTCCAGCGGCTGTGGACGCCGCACCGCATGGCGTACATCCAGGCCGGCCCCGAGCCGCTGCGCGAGGATTGCCCGTTCTGCGCGGCGCCCGAACGCACGGACGAGGACGGGCTCATCGTCGCGCGCGGGGAGACCGCGTACGTGATCCTCAACCTGTTCCCCTACAACTCGGGGCACCTGATGGTGTGCCCGTTCCGTCACATCGCGACGTACGACCACGCGACGCCCGCGGAGGTCGCCGAGATCGGCGCCCTGACGCAGACGGCGATGCGTGTGCTGCGTCACGTGTCGCGGTGCGACGGGTTCAACATCGGCATGAACCAGGGCCGCGTCGCCGGGGCCGGGGTCGACGGGCACCTGCACCAGCACATCGTGCCGCGGTGGGCGACGGATGCGAACTTCTTCCCGATCATCGCGAAGACGAAGGCGCTGCCGCAGCTGCTCGGCGAGGTGCGCGAGGCGGTCGCCGCCGCCTGGCCGGGGGCCTGACCGTGCGGCTCGCCGGCCGGGTCAGCGGACGCGGGTGACCTCGAACTGCCGGCGCGGGTGGGCGTAGGCCTCCTGCGCCTCGATCAGCCGCAACTCGCGCGCTCCGGCGTCGTACGTGGCCTGCAGCAGGTCGAACACGCTCGAAGTCGTCTTCGCGAGCGCATCGGCTGCGTCGCCCGTGGCGCGAAAGTGCGCCGTGAACAGCGCCGCGGTCACATCGCCCGATCCGTTGGCCTTCATCGGGATGTGCGGCGTCTGCACGATCCACGCCCCGTCGCCGGTGACGGCGAGCATCTCGATCGTCGCTCGGCCGTCTTCGAGCACGGGACGGTCCGGCCGCTCGACGCTGGTCACGAGCACGGTCGACGGGCCCAGCGCGCGTGCGGCGTCGGCCGAGGCCAGCGTCGACTCCAGGTCACTCGGGTCGGTCTCGGTGAGAAAGCCCAGCTCGAACTGGTTCGGAGTGATGATGTCGGCGGCCGGCACGACCCGGTCGCGCAGCAGCACGGGGATCGCGGGAGCCACGAAGCACCCCGACTTCGCATTGCCCATGACGGGGTCGCACGAGTAGACGGCACCCGGATTGGCCGCCTTCACGCGCGCCACGGCGTCGAGGATGACGTCGGCGATGCCCTCGCTGCCCTGATACCCCGACAGGACGACGTCGATGTCGGGGAACGCGCCGCGCTCCTCGATGCCCGCGATCACCTCGCGGACGTCGTCGGGCGCGATCAGCGGTCCGCGCCAGGCGCCGTACCCGGTGTGGTTCGAGAAGTTCACCGTGTAGACCGGCAGCACCTCGACGCCGATGCGCTGCAGCGGGAACACGGCGGCGGAGTTCCCGACGTGGCCGTAGGCGACGGCGGACTGGATGGAGAGGATTTTCACCGCTCGATCATCCCACTTTCCGTCCGGACACCGCGTCCACTGCGGCCGCGAGGTCCGCGACCAGCTGCTCGGCATCGGCATCGTCCAGGTCGTGGACGGTCAGACGCAGATGCTGCGCGGCCGACGCGTCGGCAAGGATGAATTCGTCGCCGGAGCGCGCGAGCCATCCGCGCCGCATGAGCTGCTCGACGACCGGACGCGCCGGCACGGGCAGCCCCACCCACAGGCTCAGCCCGTCGCCGGCGGTGGTCGGGATGCCGTTCGCCGTCAACCGATGCGCGAACGCGGCGTTGCGTGCCGCGTAGTGCTCCGCCGCCCGACGGATGCCGTCGGCCACGGCGGCATCCGTCAGCAGCGCGTGTGCGAGACGCTGCAGCAGGTGACTCACCCACGTCGTGCCGGGACTGAGCCGCATCGCGAGCCTCTCAGCGGTGTCGGGATCGGATGCCGTGACCGCCAGGCACATGTCCGGGCCCAGGAACTTCGACACCGAGCGCACCAGGGCCCAGCGCCGGTGTCCCGGTCCGATCAGCGACGCGTACGGGCGCGACGAGAGGAGGGAGAAGTGGTCGTCTTCGATCACGAGGACATACGGGTGATCGGCGAGCACGGCGCGCAGCTGCGCCGCACGCCGGGCGGACAGGCTGGCCCCGGTCGGGTTCTGCGCCCGCGGCGTGCACACGACGGCACGGACGCCGGCCTCCAGCGCTGCGCGCAGTCCCGCGATCGTCATGCCCTCGGCGTCCACCGGCACGGGCACCGTCCGATAGCCGCCCAGCCGCACGGTGTTCATGCTCGACAGGAAGCACGGATCCTCGAGCGCGACGGCGTCGTCGCGCGTCAGCGTCTGCGTCAGCAGGCGTTCGATGGCGTCGGAGGCACCGCTGGTGATCGTCAGGCGCAGGGGCAGGGCGGGGTCGACCGCGGAGCGCATCCAGTCGGCGGCCCACCCTTCGAGCTCGCGGTCGATCACCGGCTCGCCGTAGAGCACCGGGCGGCCGACGACCCGCGCGAGCGCCACCGAGGGATCGGGGATCAGATCGGGATCGGGGTTGCCCGTGCCGACGTCCCGCAGCACGCTGTCGGCGGCGAAGCCCTCCTGGGCGACGGGGGACAGGTCTGCGACCCGCGTCCCGCCGCGCCCGCGGGAGACGACGATCCCGGCCTGCGCGAGGTGCCGGTAGGCGGCGACCACCGTGTTCCTGTTCACGCCGAGCCGGTCGGCGAGGGCGCGGACGGGAGGGAGCACGTCACCGGGGCCGAGCGCGGCACGCTGCACGAGCGCGCGCACGCTGTCGGCGATCTCGGTCGCCGAACCGCCCGTGATCTCAGCGGCCATCGTCACACGTCTCCATCTCGGCGAGTCTACGGGCTGGGCCATGGTAGTTTTTGGCCTAGGTCAATGACCACCAGCCGCAGCACCGCACAACACAAGGAGCCTCGCCCGTGTCCTCATCCTCCACCGGTTCTTCCCGCGTCAAGCGCGGCCTCGCCGAGATGCTCAAGGGCGGCGTCATCATGGACGTCGTCACCGCCGAGCAGGCCAAGATCGCCGAGGATGCCGGCGCCGTCGCCGTCATGGCCCTCGAGCGCGTCCCCGCCGACATCCGCGCGCAGGGCGGCGTCTCGCGCATGAGCGATCCCGACATGATCGACAGCATCATCGCCTCCGTCTCGATTCCGGTCATGGCCAAGGCCCGCATCGGCCACTTCGTCGAGGCGCAGGTGCTGCAGGAGCTCGGCGTCGACTACATCGACGAGTCCGAGGTGCTCTCGCCGGCCGACTACGTCAACCACATCGACAAGTGGAACTACACCGTGCCCTTCGTCTGCGGCGCGACGAACCTCGGCGAGGCCCTGCGCCGCATCAACGAGGGCGCCGCCATGATCCGCTCGAAGGGCGAGGCCGGCACCGGCGACGTCTCGGAGGCCACGAAGCACATCCGCAAGATCACGAGCGAGATCAACCTGCTGCGCTCGATGACCAAGGACGAGCTGTACGTCGCGGCCAAGGAGCTGCAGGCGCCGTACGAGCTCGTCGCCGAGGTCGCCGAGACCGGCACGCTCCCCGTGGTCCTGTTCGTCGCCGGCGGCGTGGCCACCCCCGCCGACGCCGCGATGATGATGCAGCTGGGCGCAGACGGCGTCTTCGTCGGCTCGGGCATCTTCAAGTCGGGCAACCCGGCCGAGCGCGCCGCCGCGATCGTGAAGGCGACCACGTTCTTCGACGACGCGAAGGTCATCGCCGACGTATCGCGCGGCCTGGGCGAGGCGATGGTCGGCATCAACGTCGCCGACCTGCCCGCCCCGCACCGCCTCGCCGAGCGTGGCTGGTAGCCCGCGCATCGGGGTCCTCGCCCTGCAGGGCGACGTCCGCGAGCACATGCGCGTGCTCGCGGACCTGGGGGCCGACGTCATCCGGGTCCGCCGCGCCGAAGACCTCGCGTCCGTCGACGGCCTGGTGCTGCCCGGGGGCGAGTCGAGCGTGATCGACAAGCTGGCTCGCGCATTCGGCCTGCAGCAGCCGATCCGGGATGCCGTTGCCGCCGGGCTGCCCGTCTACGGCACGTGCGCTGGTCTGATCCTGCTCGCCGATCGCGTCACCGACGGCATCCCGGGGCAGCAGACCTTCGGCGGCCTCGACGTGACCGTGCAGCGCAACGCCTTCGGCAGTCAGATCGACTCGTTCGAGACGGACCTGGACGTTGCCGCACTGGGCGATCCGCCCGTGCGGGCCGCGTTCATCCGGGCCCCCCTCGTCGTCGAGGCGGGCCCGTCCGTCGAGCCGCTCGCACGTCTGGACGACGGCCGGATCGTCGCCGTGCGGCAGGGGTCGCTGCTGGGAACCGCGTTCCACCCGGAAGTGGCGGGGGAGACCCGCTTCCACGCGCTCTTCCTCGAGACGGTGCGGTCGGCGTGAGCGTCGTTCCGTAGAATCGTCACCATGTCAGGTCACTCCAAGTGGGCCACGACCAAGCACAAGAAGGCCGTCATCGACGCCCGGCGTGCCAAGTCGTGGGCCAAGCTCATCAAGAACATCGAAGTCGCGGCCAAGCTCGGCGGTCCCGATCTTCAAGGCAACCCGACGCTGTTCGACGCCGTCCTGAAGGCGAAGAAGACGTCGGTCCCCAAGGACAACATCGACCGCGCCATCAAGCGCGGAGCCGGCATCGGCGGCGAATCGGTCGAGTACGCGTCGATCCTGTACGAGGGCTACGGCCCCAACGGCGTCGCGCTCATGATCGAGTGCCTGACCGACAACAAGAACCGCGCCGCTGCCGAAGTGCGCACGGCGTTGACGCGCAACGGGGGCACGCTGGCCGACCCGGGCAGCGTCGCCTACAACTTCCACCGCAAGGGTGTGATCGTCGTCTCCGGCGAGGGCGCGAGCGAGGACGACGTCATGCTGGCTGCGCTCGAGGCGGGCGCCGAGGAGATCGAGCCGCACGCGCAGGGCTTCGAGGTGATCACCGAGGCGACCGATCTGGTCAAGGTGCGCAGCGCCATTCAGGAGGCAGGGCTCGAGTACGAGTCCGCCGACGTCGAGTTCGTGCCGTCGCTGAAGGTGGAGATCGACGCCGACACCGCACGCAAGATCTTCCGGCTGATCGACGCGCTGGAGGACAGCGACGACGTGCAGAACGTCTTCAGCAACTTCGATCTGAGCGCTGACGTGCAGGCCGAGCTCGAGACCGACGAGTGATCTCGGCGGGCGGGTGACGCGACGCCAGCGATTCGCGGGCGGGATGTCGCCGCGGGCACGTAGCGTGGGGGAGTGACCTCCGCTCTGCGCGTCCTCGGCATCGACCCTGGACTGACCCGCTGCGGCGTCGGCGTGGTCGATGTCGCCCGGGATCGCTCGGCGCGACTCGTGCACGTGGACGTCCTGCGCTCCTCGCACGAGATCCCGATCGAGCGGAGGCTGGCGACGATCGCCGCCGGCATCCGCGCCGTACTGGTCGAGCACCAGCCGGACGTCGTCGCGGTCGAGCGCGTGTTCGCCCAGCAGAACCGGCACACCGTCATGGGTACTGCCCAGGCCAGCGGCATCGCCCTGCTCCTCGCCGCCGAACACGGCCTGCCGGCGCAGACGCACACGCCGTCCGAGGTCAAGGCGGCGATCACCGGCTACGGCGCAGCCGACAAGCTGCAGGTGCAGACGATGGTCGCCCGCGTCCTGCGCCTGGACGCCCTGCCGCAGCCCGCCGACGCCGCCGACGCGCTCGCGCTCGCCCTGTGTCACGCGTGGCGCCGCGGGAGCACGGTCGATCCGGCCGCCACCGAGACCCTCACGCCGGCCCAACGCGCCTGGGCCGACGCCGAGCGGGCCGCCCGACGCTGAGCCAGACGGCGCGTGTCGCTCGAACAAACATCCGAAACGCGTCGTAAGGTCGAATCATGATCTCGTCACTGCGCGGACGCGTCCTGCACCTCGACGCCGACAACGTCATCGTCGATGTCGGCGGCGTCGGCTTCTCGGTCGCCGTCCCCCCGCAGGTGACGCGCGACTTCCACGTCGGCGATGAGATCGTGCTCCACACGAACCTCATCGTCCGCGAGGACGCCCTCGCGCTCTACGGCTTCGGAGAGCGTGAGGAGCTCACCGTGTTCGGGCAGCTGCTGAGCGTGTCGGGCGTCGGCCCGAAGTCCGCGCTGGGTGTGCTGTCCGCGCTGACCGTCGACCAGATCGCCGAAGCAGTGGCCGCGGAGGATGACGCCCCCTTCCGGCGGGTATCCGGCATCGGCCCGAAGACCGCGAAGCTCATCGTGGTGCAGCTGGCCGGCAAGCTGCAGCCCCGCACGCGCACCCCGGGAGCGACTGCGCGCGGCGGAGCACCGGCCGTCGCCGGACAGGTCATCGCCGCGCTGACCGCCCTCGGCTGGAACGAACGCGTCTCGTCCGAGGCCGTCGCCGCCGTCGCCGACGGCGCCGCTCCCGCCGACCTCGCGACCGTGCCGGCCCTGCTCAAGCTCGCGCTGGCGTACCTGGGCCCGGCACGCAAGGAGCAGTCGGGTGTCTGAACCGCTCGACCCGCGCCTGCCCGAAGACGAGACCGAACTCGCGGTCGAGGGTGCACTGCGCCCGACCTCGCTCGCGGAGTTCATCGGACAGCACAAGGTGCGCGGTCAGCTCCAGCTGCTGCTGGATGCCGCCCGCATCCAGCAGCGACCCGCCGACCACATCCTGCTGTCCGGCCCTCCCGGTCTGGGCAAGACGACGCTCGCGATGATCGTCGCCCACGAGAGCGACCGCCCCCTGCGCCTGTCGAGCGGGCCCGCCATCCAGCACGCGGGCGATCTTGCGGCGCTGCTGTCGAGCCTCGTTCCCGGCGAGGTGCTGTTCATCGACGAGGTCCACCGGATGGCGCGCTCCGCCGAGGAGATGCTGTACCTCGCCATGGAGGACTTCCGGATCGACATCATGGTGGGCAAGGGCGCCGGCGCCACCAGCATCCCGCTCGATCTCGCTCCGTTCACCCTCGTCGGCGCGACGACCCGATCGGGCATGCTGCCCAATCCGCTGCGGGATCGCTTCGGCTTCACCGCCCACCTCGAGTACTACGAGACGGACGAACTCGAGCAGGTGATCGCGCGTTCCGCGTCGGTCCTCGGCCTCACCGTGCCACCGGCCGCCCGTGCGGAGATCGCCCGTCGTTCGCGGGGGACGCCGCGCATCGCGAACCGGCTGCTGCGCCGTGTCCGCGATTACGTCATCGTCCACGGGGGCGACGAGGGCGCCGCCGCCGAGTCGGATGTGGCGGCCGCACTGGAGCTCTACGACGTCGACGAGATCGGCCTGGACCGGCTCGACCGCGCGGTGCTGACCGCCCTCGTGCGTCGCTTCCGCGGGGGACCGGTCGGCCTGAACACGCTCGCCGTCACGGTGGGCGAGGAGGCCGAGACGATCGAGTCGGTCGTCGAGCCGTATCTGGTCCGCATCGGCTACATGGGGCGCACCCCGCGCGGGCGGGTGGCCACACCGGAGGCGTACGCGCACCTGCGCATTCCCGTCGCCGACGGGGCCCTGCGACTCGATGACCTATAATCGCTGAAGGCTTTCGCCCGACTTCTCCTCCTGCGCCGCGCTCTCGCGCCGTGCCCCTCGAAAGGTGCCGCCACCTCCATGATCTTCGCAACGACGCAGACGACTCCGCAGCAGACCGGGTTCGGCCTCGGAGACCTCCTGCTGCCCGCGATGCTGGTGCTCCTCATCGCGTTCATGTTCTGGAGCTCGCGTCGCCGCACCAAGCGCATGAAGGACGAGCAGGAGGCCAAGGCCCTGCGAATGGTGCCCGGCGTGAAGGTCCTGCTGCAGGGTGGCCTGTACGGCACGCTGACGCACTTCGACCCCGAGGACCTGTCCCAGCCGGCCCGCGTCGAACTCGCGCCCGGCCTCGAGATCGAGGTCCACAGCCAGGCGCTGCTGCGCGTGGTCGAGCCGGAGGACAGCGTCCCCGCCGATGACGCCGATGAGGACATCCCGCTCGACGACCGCATCGAGCCCCGCGCGGTCGCCGACGACGTCGCTCCCGACACGGACGACAAGCCCCAGGCCTGAACTTCCACCGCTGCGCGGTGCTCGCAGAAAGCTGACCCTCCGTGGCCACACCGACCCCTGTCCGCCATGCCTGGCGCGCGCTGACCGGACTCGTCGTCCTCACCGCCATCCTGTTCGGGATCAACGCCCTCGGCGTGTACGGATTCCAGAAGAGCTCCTGGCTGCCCGAGCTGGCGCTCGACCTGCAGGGCGGCACCCAGATCGTGCTGCAGGCCCAGACACCGGACGGAGCGGCGCCGTCGCCCGAGCAGATGGAGCAGGCGGTCTCGATCATCCGCCAGCGCGTGGACGCATCCGGCGTCGGCGAGTCGCACATCACGACGCAGGCGGGCAACCAGATCGTGGTCCAGGTGCCCGGCCAGGCGGACGAAGAGACGCGCAACCGGATCGAGGCGTCCGCGCAGCTGCAGCTGCGCGCGGTGCTCTACACCGGCACGCCTGCGACCTCATACGTCGGTGAGGACGGGAACGAGACACCGTACCCGACGCCGGATCCGACGCTCAACGCCGTGCCGACGATCGCACCCACCGACGGCAGCGATGTGAACTGGGTCACCGACGCCCTCTACGCGGCGTTCCTGGCCTACGACTGCAGCGATGCGGCGAACGAGCCCTCGCAGGAGCCCATCGATCAGCCCCTGATCACCTGCCAGGCCGACGGCTCCCAGAAGTACATCCTCGGCCCGGTCGAGCTCGACGGCTCGTCGATCACCGACGCCACCAACGGGCTGAACTCGCAGAACGGCCAGTGGGCGGTCAACATCGTCTTCGACTCCCACGGCACCGAGACGTTCGGCAAGATCAGTCAGCGCCTGTACCCGATGACGTCGCCGCGCAACCAGTTCGCCTTCGTGCTCGACGGTCTCGTCCTGTCCGCTCCCTCGATGAACGCGGTGATCCTCGACGGCAAGCCGCAGATCACCGGCAACTTCACGCAGGAAACGTCGAAGGTGCTCGCCGACCAGCTCAAGTACGGCGCACTGCCGCTGAGCTTCGAGGTGCAGAGCTCCAACTCGATCTCGGCGACGCTCGGTTCACAGCAGCTGCAGATCGGTCTGATCGCGGGACTCATCGGTCTGGCACTCGTCGCGATCTACTCCCTCGTGGTGTACCGCGCGCTCGGCTTCGTGATCATCGCCTCACTGGCCGTCATGGGCATCCTCACCTACATCACGCTGTGCATCCTCGCGTGGCGCATGGGCTTCCGGCTGTCGCTGGCCGGCGTGGCCGGCCTGATCGTGACGATCGGCTTCACCGCCGACTCGTTCATCGTCTATTTCGAACGCATTCGAGACGAACTGCGCGACGGCAAATCGATCACGAGCGCCGTCGAGGACGGCTGGGCTCGCGCGAAGCGCACGATCTACATCTCGAAGTCGATCAACATCCTCGCGGCGGTCGTGCTCTACATCCTCGCCGACGCGACGGTGAAGGGCTTCGCGTTCACGCTCGGTCTCACGACGGTCATCGACATCCTCATCTTCATCATGTTCACCCATCCGGTGCTGCAACTGCTCGCCCGGACGCGCTTCTTCGGCGGCGGCCATCCGCTGTCCGGACTCGATCCCGAAGCCCTCGGCGCCGTGTACCGCGGGCGCGCGCAGTTCCGCACGCCGATCGCCCCCGGGAACCGGGGCGCGGCCCGCCGCACAGGACGCGCCAGAGGCGAGGCCGAGCGACGGCAGACCATCGCCGAGCGCAAGCTCGCCCAGCAGACCGCCGATACCCGCTCGGCGACGGAGGGAGACGACTGATGCGCTCCATGAACGACTTCGGAAACGATCTCTACACCGGGAAGCTCTCCTTCCCGTTCGTCGGCCGACGCCGGCTGTGGTTCCTCATCGCGGCCGTGCTCGTGGTCGCGGCGGCGCTGGTGCCCGTCTTCCGGCCCGTGCAGTTCTCGATCGAGTTCACCGGCGGCTCGCAGTTCACGGTCAACAACGTCGTCGAGCCCGACCAGACGCTCGCAACCGACACCGTCCAGTCCGTCGTCCCCGGAGCCACGACGAAGGTCACGACGATCGGCGAGGACGCGCTGCGCATCCAGACCGGTCAGATGACCGACCCGGAGACCCGCGCCGTCACCTCGGCGCTGGCCGACGCGTTCGGGGTCGCCTCCGACGAGGTCAGCTCGTCGTTCATCGGTCCCGCCTGGGGACAGGACGTCACGCGCCAGTCCCTGTGGGGCCTGTCGATCTTCCTCGCCCTCACGTTCCTGATCCTGGCGATCTACTTCCGCACCTGGAAGATGTCCGTCGCCGCCATCATCGGCCTGCTCGACGTGCTCATCATCACGATCGGCGTGTACGCGGTGTTCGGATTCGAGATCTCACCGGCCGCCGTGATCGGCTTCCTGACGATCCTGTCCTATTCTCTGTACGACACGACCGTCGTCTTCGACAAGGTCCGCGAGAACACGCACGAGGACGGCGAGCAGTCCAGTCGCACATTCGGGGAGTCCGTCAACCTCGCCGTCAACCAGACGCTCGTGCGCTCGATCAACACCACCGTCGTCGCCGCGATCCCGACGGGCGCCATCCTGTTCATCGGCGCCCTCTGGCTCGGCGCTCAGACGCTGACCGACATCTCGCTGTCGATCTTCGTCGGCACGATCGTCGCGGCCTACTCGACGCTGTTCGTCGCGGCACCGCTGTTCTCCCTCATGCGCGAGGGGGAGCCGGAGCTCAAGGCCCGCGACGCGCGCACCCTCGCGGCGCGGGAGAGCGCCACCGTGTCGGTCTGAGCCGCGTGAGCGGGCGTAGGATTGGTGGACTCTGCATAACCATGTGGCCGAAGGCGAGGTGATCGGGTGACCGAGATCACGTCGCCCGGGAGCACGCCGCCGCCCTCCTCGCTGCGTCGCCTCGTTCCGCGGATCTTCTCCCGCGCCCCCTCGCTCGACGGCGTCGAGCAGCTGGTGCGGACGGTGCGCACGCACCACCCCAAGGGCGACATCCCCGTCATCGAACGCGCCTACCGGGTCGCCGCGAAGGCGCACGTCTCGCAGAAGCGGCAGAGCGGTGAACCGTACATCACCCATCCGCTGGCCGTCGCGCAGATCCTCGCCGACCTCGGCCTCGGACCGCGCGCGATCGCGGCAGCGCTGCTGCACGACACCGTCGAAGACACCGACTACTCGCTCGAGCAGCTGACGGCCGACTTCGGGGATGAAGTCGCCATGCTCGTCGACGGCGTCACCAAGCTCGACAAGGTCAAGTACGGCGACGCGGCACAGGCCGAGACGGTGCGCAAGATGATCGTCGCCATGTCGCGCGACATCCGCGTCCTCCTGATCAAGCTCGCCGACCGGCTGCACAACGCCCGGACGTGGGGCTTCGTGCCGCCGCACAAGGCGGCCAAGAAGGCGACGGAGACGCTCGAGATCTATGCGCCGCTGGCACATCGTCTCGGCATCCAGGCGATCAAGAGCGAGCTCGAGGATCTCTCCTTCGCCGTGCTGCACTCCAAGCTCTACGCGGAGATCGACAGTCTCGTGAAGCAGCGTACGCCGCAGCGCGAGCAGTACGTCCAGTCGGTCATCGACGCCGTCGAGGCGGACCTGCGCGAGCTGCGCATCCGCGGCCGGGTCATGGGGCGGCCGAAACAGCTGTACTCCGTGTACCAGAAGATGGTGGTCCGCGGCCGCGAGTTCGACGACATCTACGACCTCATCGGCATCCGTGTCCTCGTGGGCACCGTACGCGACTGCTACGCCGTGCTCGGCGCGATCCACGCCCGGTGGACCCCGCTGCCCGGCCGGTTCAAGGACTACATCGCGACTCCGAAGTTCAACCTCTACCAGTCGCTGCACACGACCGTGATCGGCCCGGGCGGTCGCACCGTCGAGATCCAGATCCGCACGAACGAGATGCACCAGCAGGCCGAGTACGGCGTCGCGGCGCACTGGAAGTACAAAGAGCGCGTCAACGGCGGCAAGACGGACGCCAAGACGCCCGACACCGACATGGCGTGGCTCGCGCACATCTCCGACTGGCAGGCCGAGACGGCCGACCCCGGCGAGTTCCTCGACTCGCTGCGCTTCGAGATCGGCGCGAAGGAGGTCTACGTCTTCACGCCCAAGGGCCGGGTGGTCGGCCTGCCCGCCGGCGCGACACCGGTCGACTTCGCCTACGCCGTGCACACCGAGGTCGGGCATCGCACGATGGGCGCGAAGGTGAACGGGCGCCTCGTCCCGCTGGAATCGGAGCTGCAGTCCGGCGACGTCGTCGAGGTCTTCACCTCGAAGAACCCCGATGCCGGCCCCAGCCAGGACTGGCTCAGCTTCGTCAAGAGCACCCGCGCACGCAGCAAGATCCGCGGCTGGTTCACGAAGGAGCGCCGCGAAGAGGCCATCGAGCAGGGCAAGGACGCGATCGCGCGCGCGATGCGGCGCCAGAACCTGCCGCTGCAGCGCCTCATGAACCAGGATTCGTTCACCGAGGTCGCCCACCAACTGCGCTACGAGGATGTCTCGGCGCTGTACGCGGCTGTCGGCGAGGGGCATGTCTCGACGCAGTCGGTCATCGAGAAGGTCACGGCGCTGGTCAGCACCCAGGAGGACACCTCCACCGGAGCGATCGACCTGCCCGCCGTCGGCCGTTCCCGCACCCCGCGCACGGGCGACTCCGGCATCCTGGTCCGCGGAGCGGGGGACATCCTCGTCAAGCTGGCCAAATGCTGCACCCCCGTGCCCGGCGACGCGATCGTCGGCTTCGTCACGCGCGGCAGCGGCGTCTCGGTGCACCGTGAGGACTGCACGAACGTGAAGGCGCTCACGGAGGACCCCGAGCGGATGATCGACGTGGCGTGGGCGCCGACGAGCAAGAGCGTGTTCCTGGTCCAGATCCAGGTCGAGGCTCTCGATCGGGCGGGCCTGCTCAGCGACGTCACGCGCGTGCTGAGCGAGCATCACGTGAACATCCTCTCGGCGAGCGTGCAGACCAACAACGACCGATTGGCGCTCAGTCGCTTCGTGTTCGAGATGGGTGACACGGTGCACCTCGATCGCGTCCTCAACGCCGTGCGACGCATCGACGCGGTCTACGACGTCTACCGCGTCACCTCCTCCTGAGCGCGTTCGCGCAGCAGGGCGAGTGTCGGGCGCTTGTGGTGCATCGGCCCGGTGCCCTCGAGCCAGTCCCGTGCCGAGGCGAGGAGCGAGGGGCGCCACACCAGCATGGCCTCGGCTGCGGGCGCGGCCTCGTTGCGGCCGTACGCAGCGCGAAGCAGATCGACGAGCGTGCGTTCGGGAGTGGAGACGGCCACCCCCGCGATGACAGCTGCGTGATCGTGGGGGAGACGCACGTCCCGGTAGCGCACCCGCACGTCGGTCACGCGCGTGCCGCGGCGTGACTCGCGCCGCTGCACGCTGTGCACGGCCGGCGGCTCGCAGAGGGCTCCGTGCACCCATGCCGCGGACTCGTGGGTGACGGCCAACCCGCTGCCGACCAGTCGCCGCAGCGAACCGGCGCGCAGCTCTCGCGTCTCGACGGCGTCGGCGGGCATGAAGGCCTCGCCGACCTCGACGAGGTCTCCGTCGAGCCGCGCCGCCGTCAGCTCCGCTGCCGACAGCGGCTCACCCGCGAAGTACAGGAACGGCCACACCATGCCGGAAGTGTGCCCGATCCAGACACTCGCGCGTACCACCCGACCCGCCGTCTGTGGACAACTCGCGCCGAATCACTCCGGGGGAGGAGGCGGTGACGGCAGTCAGCCGCACAGCGTCTTCAGCCGCCGAGCGCCTTCAGCCACGCCTTGCGGGCGTCGAGCGCGTCCTTGGCCGCGGAGATCGCACGCTTGTCCTTGCCCTGCTCGGCGACGGCGAGTTCCTCCTCCAGCTTCGCGATCGCGTCCTGCAGCTGCTGCGTCATGTCGTTCTGACGGGCCTTGGTCTCGGGATTGTTCCGCTTCCAGTCCTCATCCTCGCGCTGCTTCACACCCTGCTCGATGCGGCGCAGCTCGTCGTCCAGGGAGCGCTCCACCTCGCGGGGGAAGATCCGGCCCACCTCGTCCCAGCGGCGCTGGATGCCGGTGAGCAGCGCACGCGCCTTGGCGACGTGCTTCTCCTTCGGCACGGCGGCTGCCTCTTCGAGGAGTGCACGCTTCGCGTCGATCTTCTCCTTCGAGGCTTCGACATCGGCCTGCTCGCGTTCGGCGCGCGCGCCGTAGAGCGCGTCACCGGCGGCCTTGAACCGCGCCCAGAGCGCGTCATCGGCCTTCTTGCCGGCCCGGCCGGCGGTCTTCCACTGGTCGAGCAGCGCGCGGTAGGAGGTGATGCCGTCCTCGCCCTTGTCGGCCAACGCCTCAGCACGCTCGATGAGGCGCGTCTTGGCGTCGCGCGCCGTCTTGTGCTGCTCGTCGAGCACCGAGTAGAACTCACGCCGGTGCTTGTCGATCGTCGCACGGGCGTCGCGGAATCGCTTCCACAACTGCTGCCCGGCGGCCTTCGGCAGGCGCGGTCCCGTCGCCTGGTGCGCCTGCCAGCGCTCGAACAGCTCGGCGACCTCCGCCGTCGTCTGCTTCCACTGGATCGACTTGGGGTCGCGTGCCGCGAGTGCCTCGATCGACTCCACGAGCAGCGTGCGCTCGGCGACCGCTGCCTCGACGGCCGCCCGCTGGGCCTGGGCCTCTTCGGCGGTCGCCTCGGAGAGCGCGGCGTCCAGCGCTGTCAGGCGCGACTCGAGCGCTGCGAGATCGCCGACCGCCGACGCGCCGCTCAGTCGCTCGCGTACGGTCTTCGCCGTCGAGCGCAGGTCCGATGCGGACGCCCCGCCGCGGCGGTGACGCACCTCGAGGAGCGAGACCTCGCTCGCCAGATCGGCGAACTTGCGCTCGAAATAAGCGAGAGCCTCTTCGGGCGTGCCATCGGGATACTGCCCGACGACGCGCCACTGGTCGCCCTCGCGGACAGAGACCGTCCCATCGTCGTCGACACGACCCCAGGGGGTGTTCTCGGCGGGTTCTTCAGTGGTGGCGGAAGTCACGTTGCACCTCGTCGCGGCCTGCGCCGCATGGGGGTTGGGTAGGCACAAAGCCTAGTACGGCCGGGGTCAGGGCGTGGGAGCGGGAGTCGGGGACGGCGTCTCGACGGGTGGCGTCGTCGGCGCGGGTGGCGCAGTCGCCGAGGGCGACGGGGCGGGTTCGGGTGCGCCGGGCCCGACGGTGTAGAACGCGACCTGTCCGCCGATCACGGCGAGGATCAGCGCGCCGCCGAGAACGCCGGCGATGACGTTGTCACGGGTGCGACGCCGGATGATCCCGTCGTGGTAGTCCCGCCGTGCCTGATAGAGGCGGGCGCGCTCCTTCGCTTCGCGCGCGTCCTTCTTGCTGCCGCCCGTCGCCACGGGACCTCCCTCGCTCCCGGCGGTCCGGGCTGTGCACACCTGTCCAGATGACCAGTGACTCAGCCTACGGGGCGCGCTCTGCGGCGGCCAAACGCACCGGTGTCATCGCCCGCGGCTAGCCTGGAGTCGTGACCTCTCCCACCGCGCTGTTCGCCGCCGATGCGCGCGGACGCACGCCGCTCGCGGTGCGAATGCGGCCGACCTCGCTCGAGGAGGTCGCCGGCCAGGGGCACCTGCTGCGACCCGGATCCCCTCTGGTCGCCCTCGCCGACCCCGAGCCGAAGACCAAGACCGCCGTCTCGGTGATCCTGTGGGGCCCGCCCGGCACCGGAAAGACGACCCTCGCCCAGGCCATCGCGCGCACGTCGGGTCGGCGATTCGTCGAGCTCTCGGCGGTGACCGCCGGGGTGAAGGACGTCCGCGAGGTCATGCAGGAGGCGCTGACCCAGCGCGACCTCTACGGCACCTCGACGATCCTCTTCCTCGACGAGATCCACCGCTTCACCAAGGCCCAGCAGGACGCGCTGCTGCCGGGCGTCGAGAACGGCTGGGTGATCCTCATCGCCGCGACGACCGAGAACCCGTCGTTCTCGGTCATCTCGCCGCTGCTGTCGCGCTCGCTGCTGCTGACGCTGCGTCCTCTCACGGACGAGGACCTCGGCACGCTCATCGACCGGGCGGTCAGCGATCCGCGTGGCCTCGCCGGGTCCGTCGCGCTCGACCCGGCGGCGCGCGAGGCCATCGTGCATCTCGCCTCGGGCGATGCCCGCCGTGCGCTCACGTCGCTGGAGGCGGCGGCGTCGATGGCCGAAGGCGATCCGGCGCTGATCACGGCCGAGCAGGTCGCGCAGGCCGTCGACCGCGCCCTGCTGCGCTACGACCGTCAGGGCGACGAGCACTACGACGTCATCAGCGCCTTCATCAAGTCGATCCGCGGATCCGATGTCGATGCCGCAATCCACTACCTCGCACGCATGATCGAGGCGGGGGAGGATCCGCGGTTCATCGCGCGGCGTCTGGTGATCTCGGCGGCCGAGGACATCGGGCTGGCCGACCCGCAGGCGCTCCAGATCGCCGTGGCCGCCGCCGATGCTGTCGCCTTCATCGGGATGCCGGAGGGACGGATCCCGCTCGCGGAGGCCACCGCGTACCTCGCCACGACCGCCAAGTCCAACGCGGCCTACCGCGCCATCGACGCGGCCATCGCCGATGTGCGCGCCGGCGGGTTCGGCCGCGTGCCGACCCACCTGCGCGACGCGCACTACCCCGGCGCCAAGCGACTCGGGCACGGCAAGGGCTACGTCTACCCGCACGATCTCGAACTCGGCGTGGCGGCACAGCAGTACCTGCCCGACGACCTGCGCGGCACCCGCTACTACGAGCCCACGGGTCGCGGACTCGAGCGGGACATCGCGGCGCGGCTGGAGAAGATCCGCAAGATCCTGGGCGAGTGACCGGTCTGGTAGGCTGAATCGGCTCGAAACGGAGTTTTCGGGCATCCCCTCTTCTCTTCACCGACCTGCCGGCATGCCCCGGCGTGCAGTCCGGACAGGGCGAGGAGAGGCGATACGTCCGTGAGTCGCGACAGTCGCGACCACGTCTATGGAAGGAAACTTCGTGGCATCGAAGTCTCAGGACCGCCGCAAGGTCCGGCTTTCGCGCGCCCTCGGCGTCGCGCTCACCCCGAAGGCCGCCCGCTACCTGGAGAAGCGTCCCTACGCTCCCGGTGAGCACGGCCGCACCAAGCGCAAGCAGGACAGCGACTACGCCGTCCGCCTCCGCGAGAAGCAGCGTCTGCGCGAGCAGTACGGCATTCGCGAGAAGCAGCTGCGCATCCAGTTCAACGAGGCCCGCCGCAAGGACGGCCTGACCGGTGAGAACCTGGTCGAGCAGCTCGAGATGCGTCTGGACGCCCTCGTCGTGCGTGCCGGCTTCGCCCGCACCACGGCACAGGCTCGCCAGCTCGTCGTGCACCGTCACATCCTCGTCGACGGCCAGCTCGTGGACCGCCCGTCCTTCCGCGTGAAGCCGGGCCAGCTCATCCACGTCAAGGAGAAGAGCGAGTCGCTCGAGCCGTTCCAGGTCGCCGCCGCCGGTGGTCACGCCGAGGTCCTGCCCCCCGTTCCGGGCTACCTCGAGGTCGAGCTCGACAAGCTGCAGGCGCGCCTCGTGCGTCGCCCGAAGCGCGCAGAGGTCCCCGTGACCTGTGACGTGCAGCTCGTCGTCGAGTACTACGCAGCTCGCTGAGCGGCGCGCAGACACGCACCGATCACGAAGGGCGCCGGGGTTCACCCCCGGCGCCCTTCGGCGTTCCCCGTGGTCGAGGCCGGAACCGTCGGGGGAGGCGCGGTGCATCCGGACATGCGCCTAACATGGATCCCATGAAGAACGCGCTGTGGTTCGTGCTGGGCATCGCCGGCGGGTTCGTCGTCGCCCATTTGGTCAACAAGGACCCGCGCGGCCACGAAGTGCTCGCCGAGGTCGACGCGCGGATCTCCGAGTTCACCGACCGCATCGGCGACGCGTACCGCGCGCAGGAGGCGAAGATCGAGGGCCTCGCGGCCGAGGTGAAGGATGCCGCCGGCGACGCCCTCGACAAGGCCGAGGCCGCCGCCGCCAAGCTCACCGACTGATCCCGCGTCGCCGTGCCGCCCCACCGGGTGCGCCGTCACGCATGCATTCCCGAGGACACACACATGAAGACCGCTGAGATCGCCCGGCGCTACCTCGACTACTTCGCGAAGAACGATCACGTCATCGTGCCGTCCGCCTCGCTGGTCAGCCCGGACCCGTCGGTGCTGTTCACGATCGCCGGCATGGTGCCGTTCATCCCCTACCTCAACGGCACGGTACCCCCTCCCTACAAGCGCGCCGCCGACAACCAGAAGTGCATCCGCACCAACGACATCGAGGAGGTCGGCAAGACCGCCCGCCACGGCACCTTCTTCCAGATGCTCGGCAACTGGTCGTTCGGCGACTACTTCAAGGAAGGCGCGATCGGCTACGCCTGGGAGCTGCTGACCTCGTCCGAGGCCGACGGCGGCCTCGGCTTCGCCGAACGCGACCTGTGGGTCACCGTCTACGAGGACGACGACGAGGCGGCCGCGCTGTGGCAGAAGGTGGCCGGGCTGCCCGCCGAGCGCATCCAGCGCCTAGGGCGCGAGGACAACTACTGGACGACCGGTCAGCCCGGCCCGGCCGGCCCCTGCTCTGAGATCTACTTCGACCGCGGCCCCGCCTACGGACGCGACGGCGGGCCGGCCGTCGACGACAGCCGGTTCACCGAGATCTGGAATCTCGTCTTCATGCAGTACGCGATCACGAACGTCCGGTCCAAGGTGGACTTCGACATCGTGGGCGAACTGCCCAACAAGAACATCGACACCGGCATGGGCCTGGAGCGCGTGGCGTTCATCAAGCAGGGCGTCGACAACATGTACGAGACCGATCAGGTCCGGCCTGTCCTCGACCGCGCCGTCGAGCTGAGCGGCCGGCGGTACGGCGCCGAGCATGTGGACGACGTGCGCTTCCGCGTCATCGCCGACCACATCCGCTCGTCCCTCATGCTCCTCTCCGACGGCGTCACGCCGTCCAACGAGGGCCGCGGCTACATCCTGCGCCGCCTGATGCGGCGCTCGATCCGCGCGATGCGCCTGCTCGGCGTCGACGGAGCGACCTTCCCCGAGCTGTTCTCGGCGTCGCGCGACGCGATGAAGGACGCGTACCCCGAGGTCGAGACCGACTGGGCGCGCATCTCGCAGTACGCGTTCGCCGAAGAGGAGACGTTCCTGCGCACCCTCGCGGCCGGATCCACGATCCTCGACCTCGCGCTGGACGAGACCAAGCGGGCGGGCGGCACCGCGCTCCAGGGCTCCGAGGCCTTCCTCCTCCACGACACCTACGGCTTCCCGATCGACCTGACCCTCGAGGTCGCCGAGGAGGCCGGGCTGAGCGTGGACCGCGACGCATTCGACGCGCTCATGCACGAGCAGCGCTCGCGGGCGAAAGCCGACGCCAAGTCGCGCAAGCGCGCCCTCGCCGACCTGAGCGTCTACAGCGCCTTCCGGGCACAGGGCGAGACGACCTTCACCGGGTACACCGATCTGCAGACGGAATCCACCGTGCTCGGCCTGCTCGTCGACGGCGTGCCGGCGGACCGCGCGACGCAGGGACAGATCGCGGAGGTGATCCTCGCCGAGACCGCCCTGTACGCCGAGTCCGGCGGTCAGGTCGCCGACAAGGGGAGCATCGTCGGGCCCGGGTTCGAGCTCGACGTCCTCGACGTGCAGAAGCCCGTCCCGGGCCTGGTCAGCCACACCGTCGAGGTCTCCAGCGGCGAGGTCGGGGTCGGCCAGCCCGCCACGACGGTGGTGGATGCCGTCAATCGCCGTGCGGCGCGCCAGGCGCACTCTGCGACGCACCTCGTCCACGCCGCGCTGCGCGACACGCTCGGCAAGACCGCGACGCAGGCGGGCTCGCTCAATCGGGCGGGCTACCTGCGCTTCGACTTCACGTGGGGCCAGGCGCTCTCGGACGCGACCAAGAGCGAGATCGAGGAGATCTCCAACAACGCCGTCCGCGACAACCTGGAGGTCACGACGCGCGTCCTGCCGCTGGCCGAGGCCAAGGAGTTGGGCGCGATGGCGCTGTTCGGCGAGAAGTACGGTGACTCCGTGCGGATGGTCGACATCGGCGGGCCCTGGTCGCGCGAGCTGTGCGCGGGAACGCACGTCGCCTCCAGCGCCGAGGTCGGACTCATCTCGCTGGTCGGTGAGGCGTCGGTGGGCGCATCCAACCGTCGCGTCGAAGCGCTGGTCGGACTCGATGCGTTCCGCGAGCTGGCCGCCGAGCGGACGATCGTCTCGCAGCTGACCTCGGCTCTGAAGACGCCGCGCGACCACCTGCCGGCGCGCATCGCGGAGCTGCAGGCGAATCTGAAGGCGGCCGAGAAGAGAATCGCGCAGTTCGAGGCCAAGGCGCTCGGCGAACGGCTGCCGGCCCTCGCGCAGACGGCACGGCGCGCCGGCGCACACGTCGTCGTCGCGCAGTCGATCGGCACCGCGGCCTCCGCCGACGACGTCCGCGCCCTCGCCCTGCAGCTGCGCGACCGGATCGGCGCGGAGGCGGCCGTGGTGGCCCTGGGCGCCGAGGTGAACGGGCGGCCCGTCGTGATCGTCGCGACCAACGACGCCGCGCGCGCCGCCGGTGCGAAGGCCGGCACGCTCGCGAAGGCCGCGGCGGCCGTCCTCGGCGGCGGCGGCGGCGGACGCGACGACGTGGCCCAGGGCGGTGGCACCGACGCCGCCTCGCTGCCGATCGCCCTCGACGGCGTCGTCGCCGCGCTCGGGGCCGCGGCTCCGGTCGGAGACGGCGGGGCGTGAGCGGATTCCGCCGCGGCGTGCGGCTGGGGATCGATGTGGGCACCGCCCGCGTCGGGATCGCGCGCTGCGATCGCGACGGGCTGCTGGCCGTTCCCGTCGAGACGGTGGCGCGCACAGAGGCGGCCGTGGCCCGCGTCACCGAACTCGCGCGGGAGTACGACGCCGTCGAGCTGCTCGTGGGCCTGCCCATCAGCCTCAGCGGAAACGAGACCTCGTCCACGGCGGATGCCCGTGACTTCGCCGTCTCCCTCGCCGCCGCTGCGGGACTGCCCGTGCGTCTCGTGGATGAGCGGCTGAGCACGGTGTCGGCGCATGCGGCCCTGCGAAGCTCTGGGAGATCCCAGCGTTCGTCTCGTAGGATTGTCGACCAGGTCGCCGCGGTCGTCCTCCTCCAGCAGGCGATCGACGTCGAGAAGAGCACCGGCACCCCGGCCGGCCAGCCTCTGCCCCAGCCCCCGGAGCCCGCCTGATGCCAGACAACGCGTCGCACGACGACCGGTTCGCGGACCTGTTCGACAAGCTCCCCGCGCCCCAGCGCGGTGGTACGCAGACGGCGGCCGGAGACCCGGTGTCAGCGCCGCCGCTGAGCCGTCGGGCCGCACGCGAGGCAGCCCGCTCCGTGGAGGGCGAGGCTCCGGCATCCGCGCCGCAGGACACCGAGAGCACCCAGGACGCCGTGCCTCGCCCCGCAGCGCCATCGATCGACGCGCTCTTCAGCGCCGACGAGCCGGAGGACCTCGTGCGCGCCAAGCACGACCGCGATCGCCGCAAGAGCCGCGTCGCCGGCTGGGTGATCTTCGGCGTGGTCCTGGCGATTCTCGCCGGCGTCGGCGTGGGGGTCGCCTACGTGTGGAACACCTACGAGGAGCCGATCCGCGAGCTGCTCGGCTGGGCGGAGCCCAAAGACTACGAGGAGGGGCTGGCCGAAGGGGAAGTCCTCATCACGATCGTCGACGGAGACACCGGCGCCGATATCTCACGGACCCTCCACGAGGCGGGTGTGACCAAGACCCCCAGCGCCTTCTACGACCACCTCATCGGGACGGCGCAGGAGCCTCGCTTCTACCCCGGCGTCTTCGCGCTGCAGTACAAGATGACGTCCGCGGCCGCGCTCGAGGCGATCCTCGATCCCGCCAGCAGGCGGGAGAACACGGCGCAGCTGCGCGAGGGGCTCACCGTCGCGCAGAGCCTCACGCGACTGGCCGAAGCCACCGAGCTCCCGCTCGCCGACCTCGAAGCCGCCGTCGCCGACCCGTCCGTCTACGGCGTCGCGGCCGACAGCCTCGAGGGCTGGCTGTTCCCGGCGACCTACACGTTCGATCCCGAGGTGACGGCGGAGGAGGTCATCCGCACCCTCGTGAACCAGACGATCACCGCGCTCGACCGCGCCGGCGTCCCCGAGGACCAGCGCCACGACATCCTCACGACCGCCTCGATCATCGAACGCGAGGCGCGCCTCGACGACGACTTCTACCGGGTGTCGCGGGTGATCCAGAACCGGCTCGACGACGGCATGCTCCTGCAGATGGACTCGACCTCCCAGTTCGGCTACGGGCAGCTCGACGACGGTTCGGTCAGCACGAGCGGCGAAGCGCAGTACGACGACAATCCGTGGAACACGTACGTCCACGCGGGCCTGCCCATCGGTCCCATCGCCAATCCGGGAGCCACCGCGATCGACGCCGCGATGAACCCCGCCGACGGTCCCTGGCTGTACTTCGTGACGGTGAATCAGACGACCGGGGAGACGATCTTCTCCGAGACGTACGCGGAGCACCTGCGCGGCGTTGACCAGTTCCGGCAGTGGTGCCGGGACAACCCCGACTCGGGCTGCTGACCGGTGGCGGTCACGGCCCTGGAGGTCTGGGGCGACCCCATCGAGCACAGCCTGTCCCCGGCGCTGCATACGGCGGCCTACCGGCAGCTGGGCTGGGACTGGACCTACGCTCGACGCCGCGTCTCCGAAGCCGACTTCACCGCGCGGCTCGCCGCTCTCGGCGGCCGGTACCGCGGCCTGTCGCTGACGATGCCGCTCAAGAGCGTCGCGTACGCCGCGGCCGCCGAACACGATGACCGTGCGCAGCTGACCGGGGCGGTCAACACCCTGCTGCTGGGCGACCATGCGCCCCGGGGATTCAACACCGACGTCGGCGGCATCGTGCGCGCGCTGCAGGACGAGGGGATCGGTGCGCTCGACGATGCTCGCATCGTCGGCGCCGGCGCCACCGCCACCTCGGCGCTGGTGGCACTGGCCGAGCTCGGCGCCACGTACGTCGAGGTCGTGGCGCGGCGGCCCCGCGCGGTCGCACCGCTGCAGGACCTGGGGGAGCGGCTGGGCATCACCGTTCTCCCCGTACCCCTGGACGCGCCGGCGCACGGCTCCCTCTCTGTCACGGTCGCGACCCTTCCCGGCGGCGCCGGCGTCGCCGAACACGCTGCCGACGCTCTCGCCGCGGCCGGCGGACCGCTGCTCGACGTCGTGTACGGGCACTGGCCGACCGCGCTGTCGGCGGCGTGGGAGCGTGCCGGGTCCGTCGCCATCGACGGGGGAGGGATGCTGCTGCACCAGGCCGTGCTGCAGATCCGCATCTTCGCCACCGGCGATCCGGCCGTCCCGCTGCCCGACGAGGACGCCGTGGTGGCCGTCATGCGCCGCGCGCTCGTGGGAGGATAGTCGAATGCTCCGCGTGCTCACGGCCGGCGAATCGCACGGCCCAGAACTCGTCGCCGTCATGGAGGGTCTGCCTGCCGGCGTGCCCGTCTCCCGTGCCGCGATCCAGGCCGACCTCGCCCGCCGCAAGCTGGGCTACGGCCGCGGCTCGCGCATGAAGTTCGAGGAGGACGAGCTCACGATCTCGTCCGGCGTCGTGCACGGGCGCACTCTCGGCAGCCCGATCGCGCTGCGCATCGGCAACACCGAGTGGCCGAAGTGGGCCGAGGTGATGAGCGCCGAACCGGTCGAGCTGACCGACAAGTCGCGTGGTCGCGGCGCCCCGCTCACGCGCCCGCGCCCCGGGCACGCCGATCTCGTCGGCATGCAGAAGTACGACTTCGACGAGGCACGACCGATCCTCGAACGCGCCAGTGCACGTGAGACGGCTGCCCGCGTCGCCCTCGGCGCCGTCGCCCGTGCCTTCCTGTCCGAGCTCGGCATCCGTCTGGTCAGTCATACCCTCTCGATCGGCCCCGTTCAGGCGCCGGAGGGTGCACCGCTTCCCGGCCCCGACGACGTCCCGGCGCTCGACGCCGATCCGCTGCGCTGCTTCGACGCCACCACGAGCGCCGCGATGGTCGCCGAAGTCGACGCCGCCCGCAAGGACGGCGACACCCTCGGCGGCATCGTGGAGGTCCTCGCATACGGACTGCCGCCCGGACTCGGCTCGCACGTCCAGTGGGACCGCCGCCTCGATGCGAAGCTCGCCCAGGCGCTCATGAGCATCCAGGCCATCAAGGGCGTCGAAGTCGGCGACGGCTTCGAGACGACGCGCCGCCGCGGCTCCGCCGCGCACGACGAGCTGTTCGCCACCGACGAGGGCATCGCCCGCGCGACCGACAAGGCGGGCGGCACCGAGGGCGGCATGTCGACGGGCACCGTGCTGCGCGTGCGGGCAGGGATGAAGCCGATCGCGACGGTGCCCCGCGCCCTGCGCACCGTCGACGTCGCGACCGGTGATGCCGCCACGGCGCACCATCAGCGCTCCGATGTCTGCGCCGTTCCCGCCGCGGGAGTCGTCGCCGAGGCGATGGTCGCCCTCACCCTCGCCGACGTCGTGCTGGAGAAGTTCGGCGGCGACAGCGTCGGCGAGACCCGCCGCAACCTCGAGGGCTACCTCGCAGCGATCCCCGAGAACCTGCTCACGTCGCCCGACAGCGACGACGCGCTGGGATGACCGCACCGGCCATCGTCCTGATCGGTCCGATGGGGGCCGGCAAGACGAGCATCGGCAAGCGCATCGCCCGGGCGCTGCAGGTTCCGTTCTACGACAGTGACGCCGCCGTCGTGCGCGCGCACGGGCCGATCGACGCCCTGTTCGCCACGCACGGCGAGCAGCACTTCCGCGCGCTCGAGCGCGACGCCGTGCGCGCGGGGCTCGCCGCCGGCGGGGTGGTCGCCCTGGGTGGCGGTGCCGTGCTCGACCCGCGGACGCAGGCCGACCTCGCCGCCCACCGCGTCGTGCTGCTGACGGTGTCGCGCGACACGATCGCGGCCCGCATCCGCGGGGGCACGCGCCCGCTGCTGCAGGACGGCGACGCCGTCACGCGCTGGAACGAGGTCTACGAATCCCGTCGCGACCTGTACGAACGTCTCGCGGACGTGACGTTCGACACCTCCAGCGGCCCGCTGCAGGACATCGTCGAGAGGGTCGCGCAGTGGGCAAGAGGAGAAGCCGATGACTGAGAACACGATCATCCCCGTCGCGGGAGACCAGCCGTACGAGGTGACGGTCGGTCGCGGACTTCTCCCGCTGCTGGCGGCGTCGCTGCCGCCGGCGACCCGCAGAGTGCTCATCGTGCACCCGCCGACCCTGGCCGCGCAGGCGGCGACGGTGCGTGAGCTGCTCATGGCCGACGGTGAGCGGCAGGTGCTCCTCGCGGAGATCCCCGACGCCGAGCAGGGCAAGCGCGTCGAGGTCGCCGCGTTCTGCTGGCAGGTGATGGGGCAGGCCGACTTCACCCGCACCGACGCCGTCATCGGTTTCGGCGGGGGAGCTGTGACCGATCTCGCGGGCTTCGTGGCGGCCACCTGGCTGCGCGGCGTCGCGCTCGTGCAGGTGCCGACGACCGTGCTCGGCATGGTCGACGCCGCCGTCGGCGGCAAGACCGGCATCAACACGGCCGAGGGAAAGAATCTCGTCGGGGCATTCTGGCCGCCGCGCGCCGTGCTGTGCGACCTCGATCTGCTCGACACCCTCGGCGAGAACGAGCGCGTCGCCGGGTATGCCGAGGTCGTCAAGGCCGGGTTCATCTGGTACCCCGAGATCCTCGACCTGATCGAAGCCGACCCCCGGGCCGCCGTCGACCCGCACAGCGATGCCTTCCGCCGCTGCATCGAGCTCGCCATCGAGATGAAGGCGCGCGTCGTGGGCGAGGATCTGCGCGAGGCGGGCCTGCGCGAGGTCCTGAACTACGGCCACACCCTCGGCCACGCGATTGAGCACGCCGAGCGCTACCGTTGGCGCCACGGTGCCGCGATCTCGGTGGGCATGGTCTTCGCCGCCGAGCTGTCCCGTCTCGCAGGACGACTCTCGGATGCCGCGGCACAGCGCCATCACGACATCCTCGAGCTGCTCGGGCTGCCCACGACCTACCGGGCCGGTGCATGGCCCCAGCTGCTGGCGACGATGCAGCGCGACAAGAAGACCCGCGGTGCGATGCTGCGCTTCATCGTGCTCGACGACATCGGCAAGCCCACCGTCCTCCAGGCGCCGGACGAGTCACTGCTGTTCGCCGCCTACCAGGAGATCGCCGGCTGAGCGCACGGCCGCGCGCGGGGTCGTGCGCACCACAACCGCGCCAGTTCCCGGCATCCGCGCCGTCGATCTGAGGAGCGGATGCCGGGAACAGGCGCGCACGTGTGAAAACTCACGCCGAGTGGTGCGCCGGCCCGTGCGCCGCGCGACGGGTGGTGCGCCGCGTGAGGGCTGGTGCGCCGTGCGAAGGGTGGCGCGCCGCGCGCCGGCCCGTGCGCCGCGCGCGGGGTGGTGCGCACCACAACCGCGCCAGTTCCCGGCATCCGCGCCGTCGATCTGAGGAGCGGATGCCGGGAACGGGCGCGCACGTGGGGAACGCCCGCACCGCACGCGGCGGTGCGCACCACCGGGCGCGCGAGCGCGCCGACGGGGCTTCGATAGGGTGCGTAGGTGACCACGCCTCAGCGCCTCCTGCTCGTCAACGGGCCGAACCTCAACCTGCTCGGCACCCGCGAGCCCGACGTCTACGGGCACGAGACGCTCGCCGACGTCGTGCGCCTCGTGGAGGCCACGGCAACGGGCCGCGGCTTCGACGTGCGCGCCGTGCAGAGCAACCACGAGGGCGTACTGATCGACGCGATCCACGATGCCCGCGCCGACTGCGCGGGCATCGTCATCAACCCCGGTGGCCTCACGCACACGTCCGTCGTGCTCCGTGACGCGCTGAGCGGTGTCGCGCTGCCGGTCGCCGAGGTGCACATCTCGAACGTGTACGAGCGCGAGGAGTTCCGCCACCACTCGTACGTGGCCGACGTCGCCGTCGTCCACGTGATCGGTGCGGGCGTGCCCGGATACGCGCGCGCCACCGACCTGCTGATCGACGTCGTCACGGGCGCCTCGGACGGCCGAGCCCGGGCATCAGCGTAGAATCGACTGTCGGCCGCTCGGCCACCGGACCCACACGAACGGAAACTCCACACTCATGGCATCCACCGCAGACATCAGGAACGGCGTCGTCATCAAGATCGACGGACAGCTCTGGAGCGTCGTGGAGTTCCAGCACGTCAAGCCGGGCAAGGGCGGCGCGTTCGTCCGGACGAAGCTCAAGAACGTCGTCACCGGCAAGACGGTCGACAAGACGTACAACGCCGGGACGAAGATCGAGATCGAGAACGTCGATCGCCGCGACTTCACCTACCTGTACAACGACGGCGACAGCTTCGTGTTCATGGACGTCGCCGATTACGACCAGATCAACGTGCCCGCCGCGACCGTCGGCGACGCGGCGAACTTCCTGCTCGAGAATCAGCAGGTCCAGATCGCGCTGAACAACGGCGTCCCCCTCTACGTCGAGCTGCCTGCCTCGGTCGTGCTCGAGATCACCTACACCGAGCCGGGTCTGCAGGGCGACCGCTCCTCGGCCGGCACGAAGGCCGCGACCGTCGAGACCGGCTACGAGATCCAGGTGCCGCTGTTCCTCGAGACCGGCACCAAGGTGAAGGTGGACACCCGCACGGGCGACTACCTCGGCCGCGTCAACTGACGCGCCGGCCGCCGCTTCATGAGTGCCCGCAGCAAGGCGCGCAAACGCGCCCTCGACATCCTCTACCAGGCCGACGTCCGCGGGGATGAGCTGACGACGACCCTCGCCGCCGAGGCGAAGCGCGCCGTGAGCGAGCCCGCCCGTCAGGCGTCGTGGCTGTACGCCCGCGAGATCGTCGACGGTGTCATCGACAACCGCGACGAGATCGACGAGCAGATCATCACCCATGCCCGCGACTGGAAGCTCGAGCGCATGCCCGCCGTCGACCGCGCGATCCTGCGCATCGGCGTGTGGGAGCTGCTGTGCAACGACGAGGTGCCCACCGCCGTCGCGATCGATGAGGCGGTCGAGCTCGCGAAGGAGTTCTCGACCGACGAGTCGGGGGCGTTCGTCCACGGCGTGCTCGCGCGCATCTCGCGCTCCAGCTGACCGCGCCCGCTTCTGCCGTGGCGCCCTCGCGTGCCTCGGCCCGCAGCCGGTCGCGTCGGCGGCTCCTGCGAGGATGGATGCCGTGACCGCCCCGTTCGACTCCGGCAGCGTCGCGCGGCGAACCCCCTCCACGCCGTCGTGGCGCACGCTCCTGCTCCCGCCGCGCACGAGCGGTTCCTCGCCGCTCGCGCTCGGGGTCGAGCTGCGCCAGCGCGAGCCGGCCGCCGCGGCGCACTGGTCGTCGCGCCGCATGGCCACCGTCACGGCGCGGGCACTCGCCCAGGGGCACCGGGACGACCTGCGGGTGGGGCTGCGTCCGATGATGCGCAGCGACCGCACGGGGGCGTGGATCCGCGGCGACGTCGGATGGGAGAGCCTGCGCCGCGACGGCGGACGATTCATCGCCGCCCATCTGCAGTGGTTCACGGAGCTGTTCGGCATCACCCGCGACGTGCGGATCCTCGGCGGCTTCAGCGACGACTCCGACTGGGTCACGCTCGACTCGGTCGACTCCGCGCTGCTGTGGCCCCACCTGGCGCACGCCGCGGATCTCGGCATCCCGCTCGTGCCGACGAACACGGCCCTCGCGGTGTCGCTCGCCGCCGCCGGTGCGTCCGTCGACGTCGAGCTCGTGCGCCAGGACGGCGGCGCGCTGCGGCTGGCGCCGCGCGTCACGGTCGCCGGCGAACCGGTGGATCCGGCGTCCGTCCGGCCGATCGGGCGCACCGGGTTCTACACGTTCGCACTGGAGGGCTCCGGCATCCGCCTCACCCTCGCCGCCGCCGCCCTCACCGACACCGCGCGCACGCTGCTGAACACGACGCTGCCGCTCGTGATCCCACCGGGGGAGACCGACGAGTTCCTGCGCGACGCCTATCCGCGTCTGGCCGCGCGCGGCCGCATCACCGCGGAGGCGGGACTCGCCCTGCCGGCGCCGGAGCCGACGTCGGTGGTGGTGACGGTCGCATTCCGACCCAAGGACGTGATCGACTACCGGCTCGAGTGGCTCCGCCCCGGCGAAGGACGCTCGCCGCTGGACGATCCGAGGAGCCCGCCCGGATCGGATGTCGAGTCGGAGGCGGCGCTGCGCGCGGAGGTCGAGCACGCCTGGTCGGTGACGAGCGAGGAGCCCTTCACTCCCGCGGGCACGCTCGCCGGCGTCGATTCCGCCCAGTTCGCCGCGGCCGTGCTGCCCGCGTTGGAGGCGCTGGACGGCGTGCGCGTGGAGGTGTCCGGCCGGCGCCGGCGCTACCGCGAACTCCTCGGAGAGCCGCGGATCACGGTCACGACGGTGGAGACCGACGATCCCGACTGGTTCGACCTGGGCGTCCTCGTCCGGATCGACGGGCGGACCATCCCGTTCACGCCGCTGTTCACGGCGCTGGCCACGCGGCGCAAGAAGCTGCTGCTCAGCGATGGCGGCTTCATCTCGCTCGCCCACCCCGCCCTCGACCGGCTGCGCGAGCTCATCGACGAGGCCGGCGGGCTGGCCGAGTGGGATGTCGTCGGTGACGGCGAGGGCGGACCGCGGATCAGCCGCTATCAGCAGCCGATCTGGTCCGACTTCGAGGACCTCGCCGACGAGGCAGAGCCGGCCCTGTCCTGGCGCGCGTCCGCGCAGGCGCTGCGCGACATCGAGCGCGTCGAGGCGACACCGCCTCCCGCCGGGCTTCGCGCGGAGCTGCGACCGTACCAGCAGGAGGGCCTGGACCGGCTCGCGCTGCTGTGGCGGCACCGGCTCGGGGGCATCCTCGCCGACGACATGGGGCTCGGCAAGACGCTGCAGGTGCTCACGCTGCTCCTCCACGCCCGCGAGAACGGCGAGGACCGGCCCTTCCTCGTGGTCGCTCCCACCTCGGTGCTGTCGACGTGGCGCGACGAGGCCGCGCGCTTCGCGCCCGGCCTGCGCGTGCACGTGGTCGATGCGACCTCGGCGAAATCCGGCACCGGCCTCGCCGAGCTGGACGCCGACATCATCGTCACCTCGTACACGCTGCTGCGCCTGGACGCGGAGCACTTCACCGCCGTCGACTGGGCGATCGCCGTGTTCGACGAGGCGCAGTTCGTGAAGAACCCGCAGACCCAGCTCTACCGCATCGCGAAGCAGGTGCGGGCCACGGCCGTCTACGCCGTCACCGGCACGCCGCTGGAGAACTCGCTGTCCGAGCTGTGGACGCTGCTGTCGCTGACGTGTCCCGGGCTGTTCGCGTCGGCGCGCCGGTTCCGCGAGGAGTACGTCAAGCCCATCGAGCAGGGCAAGGTGCCGGAGAACGCCCCCGGATCCGAGAACGGCCCGGGAGGGCCCTACCGCGCCCGTCGGCTCGAACGGCTGCGACACCGCATCCGTCCCTTCCTGCTGCGCCGCACCAAGGACCTCGTGGCGCCGGAGCTCCCGCCCCGCCAGGAGCAGGAGCTGCGCATCGAGCTCACCCCCGCTCACCGCGCCGCCTACGACCTGGCGCTGCAACGCGAGCGCCGCAAGGTGCTGGGGCTGCTCGACGACCTCGACCGCAATCGCTTCATCGTGTTCCGCTCCCTCACACTGCTGCGCATGCTCGCGCTGGCGCCGTCTCTCGTGAAGATCTCAGGCGCCGAGCCGGCGGCGCCGGCCATCCGCTCCAGCAAGCTCGACGCGCTGCTGGAGCGGATCGACGAGCTCGCCGCCGAGGGGCACCGCGCACTCGTGTTCAGCCAGTTCACGTCCTACCTCGCGATGGTGTCGGCCGAACTGGACGCCCGCGGCATCCGATACGCATCCCTGGACGGCTCGACCCGCGATCGCGCGCGCGTCATCGACGCCTTCCGTGGCGGCGACGCGCCCGTGTTCCTCATCAGCCTCAAGGCCGGCGGCTTCGGGCTCACGCTCACCGAGGCCGACTACGTGTTCCTCCTGGACCCCTGGTGGAACCCGGCGGCCGAGGCGCAGGCGATCGACCGCACCCACCGCATCGGGCAGACCCGGCCCGTCAACGTGTACCGTCTCATCGCCGGCGGCACGATCGAGGAGAAGGTGCTCGCGCTCCAGCAGCGCAAGGCCCGCCTGTTCCACGCCGTGATGGGCGACGACGAGCTGCTCGCGCGCGCGCTGACCGCCGACGACATCCGCGATCTGCTCGACGACTGAGCGTCGAAATGCACGGCCCGTCCTCGGGGTGCCGCGGACGCGGTCGCGTAGACTCGACGCGCTCGAAACGGGAGGACTGACATGCGGATCACGGGGCTCGGCCACGCGGGGATGTTCATCGAGACCGCGGGCGGCAGCATCCTGTGCGACCCGGTCATCGGACCCAGCTTCTTCGGATCCTGGTTCCCCTTCCCCGACAACCGCGGCCTGGACTGGGAGCGATTCGGCAAGGCCGACTTCCTCTACATCTCGCACCGTCACCGCGATCACTTCGACCCCGCGCTCCTCGAGCGCCACGTCCGCAAGGACATCAGTGTCCTGCTGCCGGAGTACCCCACGGACGACCTCGAGACGGACCTGCGCGCGCTCGGCTACGAGAACATCGTCTACACGCAGGCAGGCGTCCCCCTCGAGTTCGGCGAGCTGAAGCTCATGGTGACCCCACTGCGCGCGCCCAGCGACGGGCCGATCGGCGACTCGTCGCTCAGCGTCGACGACGGCACCGCCAGCATCCTGAATCAGAACGACTCGCACCCCCTGGACCTCGACAGGCTCCTGTCGTTCTCGAAGCCCGAGGCGTACTTCACGCAGGTCTCCGGCGCAATCTGGTGGCCGATGGTCTACGACCTGCCGCAGGACGCCAAGCAGAACTTCGCACAGCTCAAACGCGACGCGCAGAACAAGCGCGCGATGTACTACATCGAGAAGGTCGACGCCGAGCACGTGTTCCCGATGGCCGGCCCGCCCATGTTCCTGCGCGAGGAACTGTTCCGCTACAACGGCCTCGGCGAGCACAACGACTCGATCTTCACCGACCAGCGCCAGTTCCTGGCGCACATGCGCGAGCTGCGCCCCGCGCAGAAGGGGTACGAGTTCGTTCCGGGCACGCAGGTCGACCTGAACCACGGCGAGCTGACAGTGACCCAGACGCTGTACACCGAGGCCGAGATCGACCGGATCTTCGACGACAAGTGGGCCTATCTCGCCGAGCAGCGCGACGCGCGGCAGGACGAGGTGCGCGCCGAAGAAGCCCGCCGCGCGCCCGTCCTGGCACCGGAGGAGATGCTCACGGCGATCAAGGAGTGGTGGGAGCCCCTGCTGCGACGTGCCCGCACGATCCGCAACGGCGTCGGGGGCAACGTGCGCTTCCGCATCGGCGCGCTCGACATGGTCGTGGACTTCCCTAAGGCGAAGGTGCGCGAGTACGCCGGGGAGGAGTGCGTGTACTGGTACACGATCCCGGCCGATCTGGTGTCCACCAACATCGCCGACCACGAGATCGACTGGTCGAACTCGATCTTCCTGTCGATGCAGTTCGAAGTGGGCCGCAGCGGAAAGTTCAACGAGTTCCTCACCACGTTCCTCAAGTGCCTGTCCCGCGACCGGATCGAGTACGTCGAGAACTGGTACGCCGAGCAATCCGACCAGACCGAGGACGCCGAGATCGGCGACTGGACCGTGCAGCGGCGCTGCCCGCACCTGCGTGCCGATCTGACCAAGACCGGCAAGATCGAGGACGGCGTGCTCACCTGCTCTCTCCACGACTGGAAGTGGGATCTCGCGTCGGGCCGCTGCCTGACGACGCAGGGTCACCCCATCCGCTCCGCGCGGACGACCGAGACCGCCGCCGTCTGATCCACTGCCGGCGTCGGTCGGCCCGACGAGACGGTAAGGTGGATGCCGGTAACCACAGCAACCTTTAACCCCGTCCTGTGAGGCGGAGAAGGGAGCGGCGGATGAGCATCGAGGGAAGCTCCCGTGCGCGCGTCGTGCTCCACGAAGCCGACATCTCCCGGGCCCTGACTCGGATCTCCCACGAGATCCTCGAGTCCAACAAGGGGCCGGAGGGCCTGGTTCTGCTCGGCGTCCCGACGCGCGGCGTCACGCTCGCCGAGCGCGTCGGTGGGCTCCTCGCCCACATCTCGGGACAACCGGTGCCGGTCGGTGCGCTCGACGTCACGATGTACCGTGACGATCTGCACCGCAACCCGACGCGTACGCCGCGACCCACGCAGATCCCCGCCGGCGGAATCGACGGGAAGACCGTCGTACTCGTCGACGACGTGCTGTTCTCGGGCCGCTCGATCCGCGCCGCGCTCGACGCGCTGCAGGACATCGGCCGCCCCGCGGCCGTGCGTCTGGCGATCCTCGTCGACCGCGGGCACCGCGAGCTGCCGATCCGGCCCGACTTCGTCGGAAAGAACCTGCCCAGCGCCCGGTCCGAACGCGTCAACGTACGCCTGTCCGAGGTCGACGGCGCCGACGAGGTGACGATCGCACCATGAGGCACCTGCTCGATACGAAGACCCTGGGCCGCGGCGACGCGCTGCGCATCCTCGACGTCGCCGAGGACATGCGCGACACGCAGACGCGCGAGGTCAAGAAGCTGCCGACCCTGCGCGGCAAGACGGTCGTCAACCTGTTCTTCGAGGACTCCACCCGCACCCGCATCTCGTTCGAAGCCGCCGCCAAGCGCCTGTCCGCCGACGTCATCAACTTCTCGGCGAAGGGCTCGTCGGTCTCGAAGGGCGAGTCGCTGCAGGACACGGCGCAGACGCTGCAGGCGATGGGCGCCGACGCCGTGGTGATCCGTCACGGCGCCTCCGGCGCCCCGCAGACGCTGGCCACGAGCGGCTGGATCTCGGCGGGTGTGCTCAACGCGGGCGACGGCACGCACGAGCACCCCACGCAGGCACTGCTCGACGCGTTCACCCTGCGCAAGCGTGCGTTCGGCGAAGAGAGCCGGGGCCGCGACCTGACCGGTATGACGGTGGTCATCGTGGGGGACATCCTGCACTCGCGCGTCGCCCGCTCCAACGTGTGGCTGCTGCACACGCTCGGCGCCCAGGTGACCCTCGTCGCCCCGCCCACTCTCGTCCCTCAGGACATGTCGGCCTGGCCCGTCCAGGTCGTCTACGACCTCGACGAGGCCATCGCCGCGCGTCCGGACGCCGTGATGATGCTCCGCATCCAGCTGGAGCGCATGAACGCGGCCTATTTCCCGACTGAACGGGAGTATTCCCGCCGCTGGGGGCTCGATGCCGCGCGCCTGGCCACCCTGCCGGCCGGTAGCATGGTGATGCACCCCGGGCCGATGAACCGGGGCCTGGAGATCTCCGCCGACGCCGCCGACTCCCCGCGCTCGACCGTGCTCGAACAGGTCGCGAACGGCGTGTCGGTGCGCATGGCGGCGCTCTATCTGCTCCTGGCAGGGGAGCGCGACGACGACACGAACGCAGAGGAAGGCGCACGATGACCGGCGCAACGGAACCGATCGTCATCCGCGGGGCCCGCCTCCACGGCGGCGAAGCCACCGACCTCCTCATCGCCGACGGTCTCATCGCCGAGATCGGCACGGGCGTGAGCCGGCCCGGCGCCCGTGTGATCGACGCCGGGGGGCTGCTGGCTCTGCCCGGACTCGTCGATCTGCACACCCACCTGCGCGAGCCCGGCTACGAGGCCTCCGAGACGATCCTCTCCGGCTCGCGCGCCGCTGCCGCCGGCGGCTACACGACCGTGTTCGCGATGCCCAACACCTCGCCGGTCGCCGACACCGCCGGCGTCGTCGAGCAGGAGCTCGCTCTCGGCGAGGCCGCCGGCTACGCGCACGTCCAGCCGATCGGCGCCGTGACCGTCGGGCAGAAGGGGGAGCGCCTGGCCGAACTCGGCGCCATGGCCTCGTCCCGCGCCCGCGTGCGGGTGTTCAGCGACGACGGCTTCTGTGTCTTCGACCCGCTCATCATGCGTCGCGCGCTCGAGTACGTGAAGTCGTTCGACGGCGTCATCGCGCAGCACGCCCAGGATCCGCGGCTGACCGAGGGCGCGCAGATGAACGAGGGCACCGTCTCGGCCGAGCTGGGGCTGGCCGGCTGGCCGGCCGTCGCCGAGGAGTCGATCATCGCCCGCGACGTGCTCCTGGCCGAGCACGTCGGATCGCGCCTGCACGTGTGCCACCTGTCGACCGCCGGCTCGGTCGACATCGTCCGCTGGGCCAAGAAGCGCGGCATCGCGGTGACCGCCGAGGTCACGCCGCACCACCTCCTGCTGACCGAGGAGCTCGTGCGCGGGTACGACGCCCGGTACAAGGTGAACCCGCCGCTGCGCCGCGACGAGGACGTGCAGGCGGTCCGCGCGGGCCTCGCCGACGGCACGATCGACATCGTCGCGACCGACCACGCCCCGCACCCCGCCGAGGCGAAGTCGTGCGAGTGGCAGGCCGCGGCCAACGGGATGGTGGGGCTCGAGTCCGCACTCCGCGTCGTGCAGCAGGCCGTCGTCGACACCGGCATGCTGACCTGGGACGACGTGGCCCGTGTCATGTCGACCGCACCGGCCCGCATCGGCCGCCTCGACAGTGCGGGCACTCCGCTGCAGCCGGGCCAGCCGGCATCCCTCACCCTCTACGACCCCGCACCGGTGCGCGCATTCTCGCGCGAGGACCTGCGCGGGCGGAGCGTCAACTCGCCCTACCTGGGGATCGATCTGCCCGGTCAGGTGCGCTGGACGCTGCTGCGGGGCGTGCCCACGGTCGCCGACGGGGCGGTCGTCGAGGAGCTCGGCGCATGACCCGCGAGATCGCCCTGCTGATCATCGTCGCGGTCACACTCGCCCTGATCGGGCTCGGCGTGTGGGCATGGCGCCGGCGCACGCGTCGCGACGCGGCGCTGACCGCCCCGTACGGCGAGATCCCGGACGGCGCCACGACGCGGGGCGCGTATGCCGGCTTCTACGTCGCCACCACCGGGCACGGCGAGCCGCTCGAGCGGCTCGCGATCCGCGGCATGGCCTTCCGGTCGCGCGTGGAGGTCACCGTCACCGACCGGGGGATCGCCCTGGACCTGACGGGGCAGCCGCGCCTGTTCCTGCCCGCCGACCGCATCACCGAGGTCGCGCAGGCGACCGTGGCCATCGACCGCGTCGTCGAGAAGGACGGCCTCGTCCGCGTCACCTGGCGCGTCGCCGACCGACTCGTGGACAGCTACCTGCGCGCCCAAGACGCCTCCGCACGGACCCTCGTCACCGCCATCGCCGACGCGATCGCCGACGACCGTTCCGCACAGCCTTCGACCACCCCGACGGGAACCGACGCATGACCTTCACCTTCGACCCCGCCGTCCTCGTCCTCGAGGACGGCTCCCGCCACGCCGGACGCGCCTACGGTGCGCGCGGCACGACGCTCGGCGAGGTCGTCTTCGCGACCGGCATGACCGGCTACCAGGAGACGCTCACCGACCCCTCCTACGCCGGTCAGATCGTCCTGCAGACCGCGCCCCACATCGGCAACACCGGCATGAACGCCGAGGACCCCGAGTCCCGACGCATCTGGGTGGCCGGCTACATCGTGCGAGACCCCTCCCGCGTCGTGTCCAACTGGCGCGCCGACGAATCGCTCGACGACGCCCTGGAGCGCGACGGCATCGTCGGCATCAGCGGCATCGACACGCGCGCCGTCACGCGCATCCTGCGGGATGCCGGCAGCATGCGCGGCGGCGTCTTCTCCGGCGATACCGCGAACCTGAGCGCCGACGAGCAGCTGCGCCTGGTGCGGGAGGCTCCCGCCATGGCCGGTCAGAACCTGTCGGCCGCCGTCTCGGTCGCCGCGGCCGAGGTCACCCCCGCCGCGGGAGAGCGGCTGGGCACCCTCGCCGTCCTGGACCTGGGCGTCAAGCAGGCGACCGTGGACAACCTCGCCGCCCGCGGCTTCGAGGTCCACGTCCTGCCGCAGGACGTGACGATCGAGGACATCCGCGCGATCGACCCGGTCGCCGTCTTCTACTCCAACGGCCCCGGCGACCCGGCGGCCAGCGACGACCACGTCGCCCTGCTGCGCAGCGTGCTGGACGAGCGCCTGCCCTTCTTCGGGATCTGCTTCGGCAATCAGCTCCTCGGCCGCGCGCTCGGATTCGGGACCTACAAGCTGCCGTTCGGGCATCGCGGCATCAACCAGCCGGTCCTGGACAAGCAGACCGGCCGCGTCGAGATCACGGCGCACAACCACGGCTTCGCCGTCGACGCGCCCGTCGAGGGCGTCGTGGACAGTCCCGCCGGCTACGGGCGTGTCGAGGTCAGCCATGTCGGCCTCAACGACAACGTCGTGGAGGGCCTGCGCGCCCTCGACCTCCCGGCCTTCTCGGTGCAGTACCACCCCGAGGCGGCGGCCGGCCCGCACGACGCCAACTACCTGTTCGACCGCTTCCGTGACCTCGTCGTCGCGACCCTCAAGGAGAACAATGCCTAAGCGCGACGACATCACGAGCGTCCTCGTCATCGGCTCCGGCCCGATCGTCATCGGCCAGGCGTGCGAGTTCGACTACTCGGGCACGCAGGCCTGCCGCGTACTGCGCGAAGAGGGCGTACGCGTCATCCTCGTCAACTCGAACCCGGCGACGATCATGACCGACCCGGACTTCGCCGACGCGACCTACATCGAGCCGATCACGTGGCAGGTCATCGAGACGATCATCGCCAAGGAGAAGCCGGACGCGATCCTGCCGACCCTGGGCGGGCAGACGGCGCTCAACGCCGCGATCGACCTGCACAACAACGGCATCCTCGCCAAGTACGACGTCGAGCTGATCGGTGCGAACTTCGAGGCGATCAACAAGGGCGAGGACCGCCAGATCTTCAAGCAGCTCGTGCTCGACGCGGGCGCGGACGTGGCCGCCTCGCGCATCGCCCACACGATGGACGAGGTGCTCGCCGCCGCCGACGAACTCGGCTACCCGCTCGTCGTGCGCCCCTCGTTCACCATGGGCGGCCTCGGCTCGGGCTTCGCCTACGACGAGGACGACCTGCGGCGCATCGCCGGCGCCGGCCTGCGCGACTCGCCCACCACCGAGGTGCTCCTGGAGGAGTCCATCCTCGGCTGGAAGGAGTACGAGCTCGAGCTCATGCGCGATACGGCCGACAACACGGTCGTCGTCTGCTCGATCGAGAACGTCGACCCCGTCGGGGTGCACACGGGCGATTCCATCACCGTCGCCCCCGCGCTGACCCTCACCGACCGCGAGTACCAGAACCTGCGCGACATCGGCATCGACATCATCCGCGCCGTCGGCGTGGACACCGGCGGGTGCAACATCCAGTTCGCCGTCGACCCCGAGACCGGCCGCGTCATCGTCATCGAGATGAACCCGCGCGTGTCGCGCTCCTCGGCGCTCGCGTCGAAGGCGACGGGCTTTCCGATCGCGAAGATCGCCGCGAAGCTCGCGATCGGGTACCGGCTCGACGAGATCCCCAACGACATCACCAAGGTCACGCCCGCCAGCTTCGAGCCGACCCTGGACTACGTCGTCGTCAAGGTGCCGCGCTTCAACTTCGAGAAGTTCCCGGCGGCGGACACTACCCTGACGACCACCATGAAGTCGGTCGGCGAGGCGATGGCGATCGGCCGCAACTACGCCTCGGCCCTGCAGAAGGCCCTGCGCTCCCTCGAGAAGCGCGGGTCGAGCTTCCACTGGGGCGATGAGCAGCGCACGGCCGCCGAGCTCCTCGAGATCGCGAAGACCCCGACCGACGGTCGCATCGTCGTCCTGCAGCAGGCGCTGCGCAAGGGTGCGACCGTCGCGCAGGCCTTCGACGCCACGAAGATCGATCCGTGGTTCCTCGACCAGATCGTGCTCATCAACGAGGTCGCCGCGTTCGTCACCGCAGCCCCCGAATTGGATGCCGCGACGCTGCGTCTGGCGAAGGACCATGGCTTCAGCGACGCGCAGCTGGCCCAGCTGCGCGGCGGAACCGAGGCGGATATCCGCGCCCTGCGGCACAGCCTGGGCCTGCGCCCGGTGTACAAGACCGTCGACACGTGCGCGGGGGAGTTCCCGGCACTGACGCCGTACCACTACTCGTCCTACGACGCCGAGACCGAGGTCACGCCCAGCGACCGGCAGAAGGTCGTGATCATCGGGTCCGGCCCCAACCGCATCGGGCAGGGCGTCGAGTTCGACTACTCGTGCGTGCACGCCTCGTTCGCCCTCGCCGAGGCCGGATACGAGACCGTCATGGTCAACTGCAACCCCGAGACCGTCTCGACCGACTACGACACGAGCGACCGGCTCTACTTCGAGCCCCTCACCCTCGAGGATGTGCTGGAAGTCCTGCACGCCGAGGCCGCGTCGGGCGAGATCCTCGGCGTGATCTGCCAGCTCGGCGGCCAGACGCCGCTGGGCCTGGCGAAGGGCATCGAGGCGGCCGGGTACACGATCCTGGGCACCCAGCCCGCCGCGATCGACCTGGCCGAGGAGCGCGAGCAGTTCTCGCGCCTGCTCGAGCGGGCCGGACTCACGGCACCGCGCAGCGGCACGGCCACCGATGAGGCCGGCGCGATCGCGATCGCCGAGGAGATCGGCTATCCCGTGCTCGTGCGCCCCAGCTTCGTGCTCGGCGGTCGCGGCATGGAGATCGTCTACGACACGGCCAGCCTGCGCGACTACTTCGTGCGCATCGCCGATCAGGCGATCATCGGCGAGGGCGCACCGCTGCTGGTGGACCGCTTCCTCGACGACGCCGTGGAGATCGACGTCGATGCGCTGTACGACGGCCACGAGCTCTACATCGGCGGCGTCATGGAGCATCTCGAAGAAGCCGGCATCCACTCGGGAGACTCGTCGTGCACCCTGCCCCCGATGTCGCTCGGCCGCACCGAGATCGACCGGGTCCGCACGGCGACCCACGCCATCGCCGAGGGCGTCGGCGTGCGCGGGCTGCTCAACGTGCAGTTCGCCGTCTCGGCGGGCGTGCTCTACGTCATCGAGGCGAACCCGCGAGCGAGCCGTACCGTCCCCTTCGTCTCGAAGGCGCTCGGCATCCCGCTCGCCAAGGCCGCCAGCCGCATCATGGCCGGCGCCACGATCGCCGAGCTGAAGGCCGAGGGACTGCTGCCGGCGCAGGATGGCTCGCGCGTGCCGCTGGATGCGCCGGTCGCCGTCAAGGAGGCCGTGCTGCCCTTCAAGCGGTTCCGCACCGCCGACGGACACACCGTCGACTCGGTGCTCGGTCCCGAGATGCGCTCGACGGGCGAGGTCATGGGCATCGACCGCGACTTCCCGACGGCGTTCGCGAAGAGCCAGGCGGCGGCCTACGGCGGCATGCCGACCTCGGGCACCGTGTTCCTGTCGGTGGCCGACGACGACAAGCGCGCCGTCATCCTGCCCGCCCACCGCCTGCAGGAACTGGGCTTCCGCCTCACCGCGACGGAGGGCACCGCCGAGATCCTCGCGCGCAACGGCATCCAGGTCGAGGTCGTGCAGAAGTACTCGGCGACGCAGCACGACGGCGCGCGCAACGTCGTCGACCTGATCAACGCCGGTGAGATCGACATCGTCGTGAACACGCCCTCGGGCGGGGTCGCCCGCGCCGACGGGTACGAGATCCGCGCGGCGGCCGTGGCCGCCGACAAGGCCCTGTTCACCACCATGGCCGTGCTCGGCGCGGCCGTGACCGCACTGCCGGTGCTGCGCGAGGGCTTCCGCGTGCGCAGCCTGCAGGAGTACGCCGAGGACAGGAAGGCGGCGGTGTGACCGGATTCGGCGCGCGGCTCCACGCCGCGATCGCGGCGCACGGGCAGCTGTGCGTCGGCATCGATCCGCACGGCGCGCTGCTGGCGGACTGGGGGCTGGATGCCGGTGCCGCCGGCGTGCGCGAGTTCGGTCTGCGCGTCGTCGACGCCGCCGCCGGCCGCGTGCCGGCCGTCAAGCCGCAGGTGGCGTTCTTCGAGCGATTCGGTGCGGCGGGCTTCTCCGCGCTCGAAGCGGTGCTCGCCGCCGCACGCTCCGCCGGGCTGCTGGTCATCGCCGACGCCAAGCGCGGCGACATCGGGTCGACGATGGACGGCTACGCCGAAGCGTGGCTGTCGCCGGACGCACCGCTCGAGGCCGATGCGCTGACCGTGAGTCCGTATCTCGGGCCGGATGCGCTGCGCGGCACGATCGCGCACGCGGTCCGGCACGACAAGGGCCTGTTCGTGCTCGCCGCGACCTCGAACCCCGAGGCCTTCGGGCTGCAGTCCGCCGAGGTCTCCGTCGCCGACGCGCAGCGCGGCCAGACGGTCGCCGACTGGGTCGCACACGGCGTGGCGTGGGCGAACCGCGCGACCGCCGCATCGGGACTCGGCGCCGTCGGCTTCGTCGTCGGCGCGACCGTCGACCGGGCCGCGGTCGGCCTGACCGACGAGGCGCTGCACGCGGCGCCGCTCCTGGCCCCGGGCTTCGGCGCGCAGGGCGCGCGGCTGTCCGAACTGGGCGCGCTGTTCGGCTCTCTCGCGCCCCAGGTGCTCGCCAGCGCGAGCCGCAGCATTCTCGGCGCCGGGCGGGACGGCCTGGTCGCCGCCATCGACGCCCACAACCGCGAACTCCAGGAGGGTCTGCATGGCTGACGGACAGCGTCCGCCCGAGGTCGACCGCGTCGCCGCGTCGCGGCGCGCCGTGGCTGCCCGTCGCGAGCGCGCCGCGCTGAAGAAGGACGTCACGATGCGCGTGATCTCGCCGCAGGCACTCCTGCGGCGTGCGCTGGCCGAGCCCGAGGCTCCGGCCGGCGCCATGCGCGTGACCGAGTTCCTCACGGCCATCCCGGCGATCGGCGAGGGCAAGCGCGACCGCATCCTGACCGAGCTGGGGATCTCGCCCGTCAAGCGTCTCGGCGGGCTCGGCGCCCGTCAGCGCGTCGCGCTGCACGAGTTCCTCGACCAGCGCTGGCCCGAGCAGCGGCCTCGCGATGGGCGCAGCCGCCTCGTCGTGCTCGCCGGCCCGACCGCGGTCGGCAAGGGCACGGTCGCCGCGCACATCAAGCAGCACCATCCCGAGATCCACCTGTCGGTCTCGGCGACGACGCGGGCGCCGCGCCCCGGCGAGGTCGACGGCGAGCACTACTTCTTCGTCGATGACGCCGAGTTCGACCGGCTCATCGCGGGCGGCGAGCTGCTCGAGCATGCGACCGTGCACAACGCACATCGCTACGGCACGCCGAAGGCTCCGATCGCCGCGGCCCTCGCACAGGGCCGGACGGTGCTGCTGGAGATCGATCTGCAGGGTGCCCGCCAGGTGCGCGCGGCCGCACCGGACGCGAACCTCGTCTTCCTCCTGCCGCCCAGCTGGGACGAGCTCGTCCAGCGCCTCGTCGGCCGCGGCACGGAGGACGCCGAGGAGCGCACCCGACGCCTGAAGACCGCCAAGCGCGAGCTCGCCGCCCAGGGCGAGTTCGACCACCACGTCGTCAACGACGACGTGGCACGGGCCGCCGCCGAGGTCGCCGCGCTCGCGCAGTGACCTCGACCTGTAGAATGGTCGGATGCCGTCGTCTCGCACGACGCCCCGACTTCTCACCGCCATCCGATCCAGGAGGTCCCCTATGACCGCACGCGACAAGGGCATCATCGACCCGCCCATCGACGCTCTCCTCGAGAAGGTCGACTCGAAGTACCAGCTCGTGATCTACGGCTCGAAGCGCGCCCGCCAGATCAACGACTACTACTCGGACCTGCACGAGGGCAACCTGTTCGACAACGTCGGCCCGCTCGTCGACTCGAGCGTCGAGGACAAGCCGCTCACGATCGCGCTGCACGAGATCCACGAGGACAAGCTGCGCCTGCGCTCGCTCGACTGAACTGATGACGCCGTATGGCGTCGCCGTGCCCGCGACTCCCGCTCTGTCGGGGGCCGCGGGCATGATGGTGTGGACCCCTTTCCGCCCCGCTCCCCGTCTGGAGAACCGATGACCCAGCTGCGCCTGTTCACGTCCGAGTCGGTGACCGAGGGCCACCCCGACAAGATCTGCGATCAGATCTCCGACAGCATCCTCGACGCTCTGCTGACGGTCGATCCCGGCAGTCGCGTGGCCGTCGAGACGCTCGTCACGACGGGACTCGTGCACGTGGCCGGAGAGGTCCGCACCAACGGCTACGTCGACATACCCGGCATCGTGCGCGGGGTCGTCAACCGCATCGGCTACACCTCCAGCGACACCGGCTTCGACGGCGCCTCCTGCGGCGTCACGGTGTCGATCGGGGAACAGTCCGACGACATCTCCGCCGGCGTCGAGAGCGCGATCGAGCACCGCGAAGAGGGTTCGGTCGACCCGGTCGACGCCCTCGGGGCCGGCGACCAGGGCATCATGTTCGGCTACGCGACCGACGAGACGCCCCAGCTCATGCCGATGGCGATCTGGACCGCGCATCGCCTCGCCGAACGACTCACCGAGGCCCGCCGATCCGGGGCGCTGTCGTTCCTGCGCCCCGACGGCAAGACGCAGGTCACGCTCGGCTACGATGGCCAGACCCCCCGCACGGTCGAGACGGTCGTGCTCTCGACGCAGCATCAGCCCGACATCTCCCTCGCCGCGCTGCGCGCCGCCGTGCGCGCGGAGGTCATCGACCCCGTCATCGCCCAGACGGGACTGGACATCGGCGACGTCGAGTACGTCATCAACCCGGCCGGACCGTTCGTGATCGGCGGACCGAAGGGCGACGCCGGGCTCACCGGCCGCAAGATCATCATCGACACGTACGGCGGCGCCTCGCGTCACGGCGGCGGTGCGTTCAGCGGCAAGGACCCGTCCAAGGTCGACCGCTCGGGGGCGTACGCGATGCGCTGGGTCGCCAAGAACGCGGTGGCCGCGGGGCTCGCCGACCGGCTCGAGGTGCAGGTCGCGTACGCGATCGGCCGCGCCGCGCCGGTCGGACTGTACGTCGAGACGTTCGGCACCGGCCACGTCTCCGACGAGACGATCACCACGGCGATCCGCGACGTGTTCGACCTCCGTCCGCGGGCGATCCTCGACCGGCTCGATCTGGTGCGCCCGATCTACGCGCAGACGGCCGCCTACGGCCACTTCGGCCGCGAGCTGCCCGACTTCACGTGGGAGCGCACCGACCGCGTCGAGGAGCTGCGCGCGGCCGCCGGCCTCTGACGGCGGACGTCGTGGTCGCCGTCGCCCGCGTTCTCATCGACTCTCCGCTGCCGCAGCTCGATCGACTGTTCGACTACGCGATCCCGGCGCAGCTGACGGCCGAAGCCGTGCCCGGCGTGCGGGTGAAGGTGCCGCTGCGCACGGCGGGGCGGGTCGTCGAAGGCTGGCTCGTCGAACTGGCCGAGGCCGAGGCTCCCGCCCGGCCGCTGTCCGACCTGGATGCCGTCGTGTCGGCCGTGCCGGTGCTGACGCCCGCGCTCTACACCCTCGCCCGCCGCGCCGCCGACCGCGCCGCCGGCTCGGCGAGCGACATCCTCCGCCTCGCGATCCCCAAGCGGATGGTGCGCGCCGAGAAGGCGTGGGTCGCCTCGCTCGGCACGACGCCGCCGACAGCCCCGGTGGAGGAGGATGCCGCGCGGTGGGCGGACGGCATCCTGCAGCCGTATCCCGGACTCGTGGCCGCACTGTCGGCGGGGGAGCGGATCGCGTTGGACGCCCCGCCGCGCCCCGCTCCGGACGCCCCGCGGGGGGCGTGGGCCGACCTGCTCGCCGCCATCGCGGTGCACACGCTCGCCGACGGCCGCAGCGCGCTGCTGGTGGTACCCGACCAGCGCGACCAGGAGCAGGTCCTCGCGGCGCTCGCGCCGCACGCCCCCGCGGCGGCGGTCGTCCGCGACGACGCCCGCAGGTCGGGGCCCGAGCGCTACGGCACCTATCTGCGCGTGCTCAGTCCCGCGCCGAGCATCGTCGTGGGCAACCGGTCCACCGTCTTCGCGCCGGCGCACGAGGTGGGTGCGGTCGTGGTGTGGGACGACGGCGATCCGCTGCTGGCCGAGCCGCTCAGCCCCGGCGTGCACGCGCGCGACGCCGCGCTGGTCCGGCAGGAGCTCGAAGGCAGCGCGCTCGTGTTCGCCGGCCACACCCGCACGACCGATGTCGAGCGGCTCGTCCAGGTCGGCTGGGTGCGAGAGCTCACCGCCGCGCGACGAGAGAGTCCGCGCGTCGTACTGTCGGCCACGCGCGAGGGCGAGGCACGCGGTCAGCGGGTGCCATCGGCCGCGTTCGCCGCAGCGCGCGAGGCTCTGCAGCACGGTCCGGTGCTCGTGCAGGTCGCGCGGCCCGGCTACTCGCCTGTGCTCGTGTGCGCCGACTGCCGCACTCCCGCGCGGTGCCCTCACTGCGCCGGACCGCTGCGGGCGCGTCGGCCCGGCGCCGCACCCGACTGCGGCTGGTGCGGCCGCTCCTTCCCGTCGTGGTCGTGCCCGAAGTGCGCGTCGGTGCGCCTGCGGATGGCATCCTCCGGCAGCGAGCGGACGGCGGACGAGCTCGGGCGCGCCTTCCCGAACACCCGTGTCATCGTCGCCGACGGCGATCATCCGGTCACCCAGGTCGAGGGCCGGCCCGCGCTGGTCATCGCCACCCGCGGCGCCGAACCTGCGGCGATCGGCGGCTACCGTGCCGTCATCCTGCTCGACGGCGATCGGATGCTGATGGCCGAGCAGCTGCGGATCGGCGAGTCCTGCCTGCGCTGGTGGTCCAACGCCGCGGCACTGGCGGCGCCGGGAGCCCCCGTGCACCTGGTCGGCGTCGACGGACCGGTGGCGCGTGCCCTCGCCACGTGGACACAGTCCGCCTATGCGCGCGCGGAGCTCGCCGACCGCGTGCCGCTCGCGATGCCGCCCGCCGTGCGCGTCGCGGCCGTCGAGGGCACCCGGGGCACGGTGGTCGAGGCGCTGCGGGAACTGCGCGAGGCGGTGCCCGACCTCGCACCGACCGCCGTCCTGGGTCCCGTTCCGGGGGAGGAGGGGAACGTCCGCGCCCTCGTCCGGTTCGACTATGCGCAGGGCCGCGCCGTCGCCGACCAGCTGCGGGCGGCGGTGATCGCCGAGGCCCTCCGCGGTCGCCGCGGCCGAAGGGACCGCGGTCCCCGCACTACACTCAGGGTGCGGCTCGACGTGCCCGAGCTGGACCTGTAGCCCCCTCCCGAGGAGTCCCATGCGCATCGTCTTCGCCGGGACACCCGACCCGGCCGTTCCGTCGCTGCGCGCCCTCGCCGCGACGGGCCACGAGCTGGTCGGCGTCGTCACGCGACGTGATGCGCCGCAGGGCCGCAAGCGCGTCCTCACACCGTCGCCCGTCGCGGTCGCGGCCGAAGGCCTCGCTGCGCCGGCGCTCATCAAGGCCGACCGGCTCGACGAGACGGCGACGGCCCAGATCGCCGCTCTGCGGCCGGATCTCGGCGTCATCGTCGCCTACGGCGGGCTCGTGCGCGAGCCGCTGCTGTCGCTGCCGCGGCACGGGTGGATCAACCTGCACTTCTCGCTGCTGCCCGCCTGGCGCGGCGCCGCTCCGGTCCAGCACGCGCTCATCGCGGGCGATCGGGTCACCGGGGCCGCCGTCTTCCAGCTCGTCCCTGCCCTCGACGCCGGCGACGTGTTCGGCGAGATCCGCTACGACGTCCCGCCCGACGCGACCGCGGGGGATGTGCTCGGCGAGCTCGCCGTCCGCGGCGCCGCGCTGCTCGTCGACGTCGTCGACGCGATCGCGGCCGGCTCCGCCCGCGCGGTCCCGCAGACGGGGGAGCCGACGCTGGCCCCCAAACTGTCGATCCTGGATGGAGCGCTGGATGCCACGGCATCCGCCGATCGGGTCCTCGACCGCTTCCGCGGCACCACCCCCGAGCCCGGCGCCCACCTCACGGTGAACGGGCAGCGACTCAAGGTGCTCGCCGCGCGGCGCGGACCCGACGCCGGTCTCGCCCCGGGACGACTCGCCCTCGTCGACACAGACGTGCTGCTGGGGACCGCGGCCGGCACAGTGGTGCTGACAACCGTTCAGCCGGCCGGCAAGGGCGCGATGGCCGCCGCCGACTGGTGGCGCGGTCTGCGCCTCGACGAACCGCAGGTCGATCTGCCGGGAGTCGACGCGGGACCCGGGGGCCGCCCGTGAGCCGCTCGCCGCGCTGGGTCGCGTTCGACACGCTCCGCGCCGTGCAGGACGCCGACGCGTACGCGAACCTGCTGCTGCCGCGGGAACTGCGACGCGCCGGGCTCACTGGAGCCGACGCGGCGCTGGCCACCGAGCTGACCTACGGCACGCTGCGCCGTCAGGGCACCTACGACGCGATCATCGCCGACGCCGCGGGCCGCGGAGTGGACCGCATCGATCCACCGGTGCTCGACGCGCTGCGCCTCGGTGTCCATCAGCTGCTCGCGATGCGGGTGCCCGCGCACGCAGCCGTCAACGAGACCGTCGACATCGTGCACCGCTCGGCGGGCAAGGGCGCGTCGGGCTTCGCGAACGCCGTCCTGCGGCGGGTCGGGCAGCGCACCGCCGACGAGTGGGACGCGCGCCTCGCGGCGGGCGCGCGCTCGGACGACGAACGACTCGCGCTGCGCCACGCGCACCCCGTGTGGGTGATCCGCGCGCTGCGCCGCGCCTTGGCGGCCGAGGACCGCGCCGACGAGCTGAGCGCGCTGCTGGAGGCCGACAACGTCTCGCCCCGCGTCACGATGGCGGTGCTGCCGGGGCTTGCCGAGGCGCCCGCGGACGCCGAGCCGACGTCGTACTCGCCGGTCGGGTTCCGTCTGGGCGGGGGAGACCCCGGCCCGATCGTGACCGCGGCGGCGGGGCGGATACGCGTGCAGGACGAGGGCTCCCAGCTCGCCGCGCTCGCGCTCTCGCGCGCCCAGCCGGTGCGCCCCGGCGAACGCTGGCTCGACCTGTGCGCGGGTCCGGGCGGCAAGACCGCCGTGCTCGCCGCCGAGGCACTCATCGGCGGGGCGATCCTCGAGGCCAACGAGGTGTCCGCGGTGCGCGCGGGCCTCGTGCGCGACTCGGTCGCCGGCGTGCCGCTCGAGGTATCCGTCTCGGAGCAGGACGGACGCGTCCGACCCGGTGCGGGCGCCTACGATCGCATCCTCGTCGATGCGCCGTGCACGGGCCTGGGCGCGTTGCGCCGCCGCCCCGAGGCCCGGTGGCGCAAGACGCCGGCCGACGTGCCCGAGCTCGCGACGCTGCAGCAGGAGCTGCTGGCCGCGGCGATCGACGGGCTCGCCCCCGGCGGCATCGTCGCGTACGTCACGTGCTCGCCGCATCTGGCCGAGACGGCCGCCGTCATCTCCGAGGCGCGTCGCGCGTTCGGCGACGGCCTCGAGGAGCTCGACGCCCGGGCCGTCCTGCAGTCCGTGTCCCGGCATCCGCTCGATCTGCCGGCCCCCGCCGACGGGTCCGGACGCGCTCAGCTCTGGCCGCACCGGCACGGCACCGACGCGATGTCGATCTCCCTCCTGCGTCGGCGCTGAGTCGAGGACGCCGACGACGGGGAGCGGAGGGAGCGGGCGCCCGGCCTCGGCGATAATGGGACGGTGCCCGCAGATCTCCGCATCAACCCCAGCATCCTCGCCGCCGACTTCGTGAACATGCAGGCGGAGCTGGCCCGCATCGCGACCGCGGACTTCGTGCACGTGGATGTCATGGACAACCACTTCGTGCCCAATCTGACCTTCGGCCCGCAGATGGTCGAGCGGATCCAGGCGACCAGTCCCGTTCCGCTGGATGTGCACCTGATGATCTCGGATGCCGATCGCTGGGCACCCGGCTATGCCGAGCTGGGCGTCGCCAGCGTCACCTTCCACCTCGAAGCTGCGGCCGAGCCGGTCGCCCTCGCCCGTCGGCTGCGCCAGATCGGCGCGCGTGCCGGCGTGGCCGTCAAGCCGGCGACCCCCGTCGAGGGACTGTTCGACGTCCTCGACGAGTTCGACCAGATCCTCGTCATGACCGTCGAGCCCGGTTTCGGCGGCCAGTCGTTCATGGCCGAGATGATGCCCAAGCTCGCACGGCTGCACGACGAGGCGCGGCGGCGCGGCTCGCAGGTGTGGTTGCAGGTCGACGGCGGTGTCGCCGACGCGACGATCGCGCAGGCCGCCGAGGCGGGCGCCGACACATTCGTCGCCGGGTCGGCCGTCTTCGGCGCCGGCGACCCGGCCCAGGCGATCGCCGCGCTGCGCTCGAAGGCCGCGCAGCACCACCGGCACTGAGCCCGCGGCATCCGTCCCTCGATTCGGCAGTCGCTCGCGCACGGTCCGCGAGCACGGGACTGTGCCGAAGCGACTGCGGAACGCGTAGTCGACGCTCTCACACCGAAGCCCCTCGGTTCGGCAGTCACTCGCGCACAGTCCGCGAGCACGGGACTGTGCCGAAGCGACTGCGGAACGCGAGGCAACATGCACGGCCACGGCCTCGGCGCGCTCGATCACCCCGGGCGACCGGTAGCCTGTCAGGGTGAAGACGTTCGACGGCCTGTTCGCTGAGCTCACCGCTCTCGCCGCGGCCCGCCCCGAGGGCTCGGGGACGGTCGCGCAGCTGGATCGCGGAGTGCACGCGATCGGCAAGAAGATCGTCGAAGAGGCCGCCGAGGTCTGGATGGCGGCGGAGTACCAGTCCGACGACGAGACCGCCGAGGAGATCTCCCAGCTGCTGTATCACCTGCAGGTGCTGATGGTCGCGAAGGGTCTCACGCTCGACGACGTGTACCGACATCTCTGAGCGACGACCCGCCCGCGCACACTCCGACCCCGAAAGCCCCCGCAACATGCTGCGAATCGCCGTGCCGAACAAGGGCTCGCTCGCCGAGACCGCTGCCGAGATGCTCGGCGAGGCGGGTTACAGCGGCCGCCGTGACCCGAAGGACCTGCACGTCATCGACCCCCTCAACGAGGTCGAGTTCTTCTATCTGCGCCCCAAAGACATCGCCACCTACGTCGGCTCCGGCGCCCTCCACGTCGGCATCACCGGTCGCGACCTGCTCCTGGACGCCCGGATGCCGGGGGCGCGCGAGATCGAGAAGCTCGACTTCGCCCGTTCGACGTTCCGTTTCGCGGCCCCGCCCGGCCGGTTCACCGACGTCTCCGACCTCGAGGGCATGCGTGTCGCGACCTCCTACCCCGGACTGGTCGACGCCTTCCTCGACGACCACGGGGTCGCCGTCGATCTCGTGCCGTTGGACGGCGCGGTCGAGTCCGCGGTCGAGCTCGGCGTCGCCGACGCCATCGCCGACGTCGTCGAAACCGGCACGACGCTGCGCCAGGCCGGTCTCGAGATCTTCGGTCCGGTGATCCTCAAGTCCGAGGCCGTCCTCATCGGCGCGCCGGTCGAGGCCGACGGGACCCAGACGCTGCTGCGCCGCCTGCGCGGCGTCATGGTGGCGCGCCAGTACGTCATGGTCGACTACGACCTGCCCGCCCGCCTCGTGGACGAAGCCGTGAAGATCGCCCCGGGGATCGAGTCGCCCACCGTCTCGCCGCTGCGTGACCCGGAGTGGGTCGCGGTGCGCGTCATGACGGCGCGCAAGACGGTCAACCAGGTGATGGACGCCCTGTACGCGATGGGTGCGCGCGCGATCCTGGTGACGCCGATCCACAACGCGAGGCTCTGATGACGCTGGCCTGCCGTGTCATCCCGTGCCTCGACGTCGCCGACGGCAAGGTCGTCAAGGGCGTCAACTTCCAGAATCTGCGCGAGATGGGCGACCCGGTCGAACTGGCCCGCCGCTACTTCGCGCAGGGCGCCGATGAGCTGACGTTCCTCGACGTGACCGCGACGGTCGACGACCGCGCGACGACCTACGACGTCGTGCGGCGCACGGCCGAGGAGGTCTTCATCCCGCTGACGGTCGGCGGAGGCGTGCGCTCCGCTGAAGACGTCGCCCGGCTCCTCGGCGTCGGAGCCGACAAGGTCGGCGTCAACTCGGCCGCGATCGCCCGGCCGGAGCTGATCGACGAGATCGCCGACCGGTTCGGCGCCCAGGTGCTCGTGCTCTCCCTCGACGTCACGCGCGCCCCCGGGACGACGTCCGGCTTCGCGGTGACGACGCACGGCGGTCGCACGCTCACCTCCCTCGACGCGCTGGACTGGGCGCGCGAGGCGATCGAGCGCGGAGCGGGGGAGCTGCTGGTCAACTCGATCGACGCCGACGGCACGAAGGACGGCTTCGACCTCGAACTGGTCGGCCTCATGCGCGAGCTCTCCCACGTGCCCGTCATCGCCTCGGGCGGTGCCGGTGCCCCGGAGCACTTCGCCCCCGCCATCCGCGCCGGCGCCGACGCCGTGCTCGCCGCGTCGGTGTTCCACTCCGGCCAACTCACCATCGGCGACGTCAAAGACGCCCTCGCCGCCGACGGGATCGAGGTGCGATGAGCGCCGATGACCGCATCGACCGGGTGCGCTTCACCGCCGACGGCCTCGTGCCCGCGATCGTGCAGCAGCATGACACGGGCGAGGTGCTCATGCTCGGCTGGATGGATGCCGAGGCGCTGCGTCGCACGCTCACGGAGGGTCGTGTCACCTTCTGGTCGCGCTCGCGTCAGGAGTACTGGCGCAAGGGCGACACCTCCGGGCACATCCAGCTCGTGAAGGGCGCACGCCTCGACTGCGACGGCGACACGCTGCTGATCAGCGTGGACCAGGTCGGCGCCGCGTGCCACACCGGTGACCGCACATGCTTCGACGCCGACGACCTCGATCCGGTCGTGGGGACCGCGACGCGATGAGGCGGTGGCGCCGCCGGCTGCGCGGAGGACTCGTCGCCCTGGCCGTCGGCGTGCTGCTGGGCGGGCTGGTCACGCCGTTCGCTGCGGCATCGTCCGCGACGGCGGCCACGACGGCGAACAGCGTCACCCGCGTCGCCGGAGAGAACCGGTATCAGACGGCCGCGCGCATCAGCGCCGCGACGTTCCCTCGGGACGTCCCCGTGGTCTACATCGCGAGCGGAGCGCAGTTCCCCGATGCGCTCAGCGGCTCGGCCGCCGCGGCACGGGTGGGCGCGCCCATCCTCCTCACGCAGAAGAACGCGGTGCCCGCCGCCGTGGCCGCCGAACTCGAGCGTCTGCGCCCCCGCGCGATCCACGTGCTCGGCGGACCCATCGCCGTCTCCGACGAGGTCGTCGCACAGCTGGCCGGCTACACGACGGGCAGTGTGACGCGGATCGAGGGGGAGACCCGGTACGCCACATCCGCGGCGATCAGCGCGCACACGTATCCGAGTGGCACGAAGGTCGCCTACCTTGCCAGCGGCGAGCTCTTCCCCGATGCGCTGAGCGGTGCCGCCTACGCCGCGGCGGCCGGCGCACCGGTGCTGCTGACCCGCACGAGCGGGCTGTCGGCCGCCGTCGAGCGCGAGCTGAAGCGGCTCGACCCCGATCGGATCGTCGTGCTCGGCGGGCCGCTCGCCGTCGCAGAGGAGACCGCGCAGCGCGCGGCGCAGGTCGCCGGCGCACGCATCGACCGCGTGGCCGGCGAGAACAGATACGGAACGTCGGCGGCGATCACCCGGGCAGCGAACGGATCCACGGCCCCCGTGGTCTACGTCACCAGCGGCGTGAACTTTCCCGACGCGCTCGCGGGAGCTGCGGCGGCAGCGAAGTCCGGCGCGCCGCTCCTGCTCGTCAGCACGGCGCGCCTGCCCGCCGAGATCGCGGCCGAGCTGATCCGCCTGCGCCCCGAGCGGATCGTGGTGCTGGGCGGGCCGCTCGCCGTCTCCGACGCCGTCGCCGGCATCCTCGCCGACATCGGCACGGCACGGGCGACGGCCACCGCCGGGCGGATCACGGCGGACAGCGAGGTGCGTGCGGGGTCCTGCCTCGCCTCGGCCAACGGCAGTCATCGCCTCTGCGTGGGGACGAACGGCGCCGTCCGGGTTCAGCGGGGCGATACCGTGCTCTGGACGTCGGGGTCCAGCTCGGCCTCCGCATTCGCGCTCCGGTTGCGCGCCGACGGCGACCTCGTGCTGCTGGGCACGATCGGCGAGGTGATCTGGCGATCCAGCACGGCCGGGGCCGGCGTGACGGAGATCCGCGTCGAGGACGGCGGCGACGTCACCGCGAGGGCCGGGAGCACGGCGACGGCGGCGATCCGCTGGTCGACGCTCACGAGTCCGGCGTCGCCGACCTGGGGTCTCCCGTTCGAGGCCGGGCAGCAGTGGTCGGCGGGCGGACCGCACAGTTCCCTGGGCCGCAATGACGGAGCGCGGGGGTCGCTGGACTTCGGTCCGCGTGCGGGCAGCAGCAAGCGAGTCGTCACGATCGCGCCCGGCACCGTCTACGCGTTCACGTGCGGCGGCGGGCTCTCGTACCTCGGCGTGCAGCACGCCGACGGATGGCAGTCGACGTACTACCACCTCGTCAACGAGCAGCGCGACCTCATCGGGCAGTACGTCCCCGCCGGCACCTACCTCGGCGACGCCGCGGAGACGCTGCCCTGCGGCGGGGGATCGTCCTTCGAGCACGTCCACCTCACGATCCGGCGGGCGGGGCAGCCCGTTTCGGTCGAGGGAATGACGTTCGGCGGGTTCACCGTGCGCGGCACGGGTCGCGACTTCTGGGGCCAGTGGTTCACCGCCTCCGGCGTGCGCGCGGTCGATGCGCGGGGCGGCGCCGCCTGCTGTCTCATCGCGCCGGAGGCGGCGCCGTGATCGCCCGTCGTGCTCGGCTGCTGAGCGTGCTCGCCGTCATCGTCGGCGGCGCCCTCGCACTCATCTCCTCGACGCAGACCTGGCTCGAGGTCACGCTGCGCGAGGGCGCGCACCCTGTGCTGAGTGTCGCGGGCGCCGACGCATCCGCGCTGCTGGCGCCGCTCAGTCTCGCGGCGCTCGCCCTCGGCCTGGCGCTGTCGATCGTCGGACGCATCCTGCGCTACGCCCTCGGCCTCCTCGCCGTCGCGATCGGCGGCCTCCTCGCCGTCGGCGCCCTGCGCATCGCCGTCGAGCACCCCGCGGACGCCTTCGCCGCCGCGGTGACCGAGGCGACGGGGCTGACCGGGATAGAGGCCGTCAGCGCACTGGTGGATGCCGTGGAGTCGACGCCGTGGCCGCACGCCGCGCTGGCCGGTGCCGTCCTCGTCGCCGCCGGTGGTGCGTGCACCCTCGCAACGGCGCACCGCTGGTCCGGCAGCGACCGTCGCTACCGGCAGGAGCCGTCGACGTCGGCCGGACCGACCGGATCACGCCCGCACGACGCGATCGACTCGTGGGACGAGCTCTCTCGCGGGGACGACCCGACGGCGTGACACGGCCGTGGTGCCACGCCCCGCTAGACTGGCTCGAGCGGGCATCGCCCGCCTCGGCACGCGAAGGAGAACAATGAGCCACCCCATCGGCGACCCCGGTCACGGACACTCCCCGGCTGCGTGGACGGCCGTTGTCATCATGCTCGTCGCCGTCTCGTTCGGCACGCTCTTCTACTTCCTGGAGATGCCGGCCCTCGTGTGGGCCTCGGCGGTGCTGCTCGTCGTGGGCGCGATCGCCGGCTGGATCATGGCCAGGATCGGCTACGGCGTGAACGGCCCCAAGTACAGCCCGAAGCAGCACTGACATGCTCGCCGACCTGACGGCCGGCGCGGTGGAGGATGCCGAAGAGCGCGCGAGAACCCGGCCGCTCGAGGTCGTGGAGCGTCTCGCGCTCGCCCAGGCACCCGCACGCGACGCCCTGCTCGCGCTGGCACCCGCCGAGCGGGTCAAGATCATCGCCGAGGTCAAGCGCGCGAGCCCGTCCCGCGGTGCCCTGGCCGACATCCCGGATCCGGCGCTGCAGGCGTCGCGTTACCAGCAGGGCGGGGCATCGGCGATCTCTGTGCTGACCGAGGGACGCAGGTTCAAGGGAAGCCTCGCCGATCTCGAAGCCGTCAAGGCCGCGGTCGAGCTGCCGGTGCTCCGCAAGGACTTCATCGCCACCGCCTACCAGGTGCTCGAGGCCCGCGCCGCCGGCGCCGACCTCGTGCTGCTCATCGTCGCAGCCCTCGAGCAGCCGCTGCTGGCCGAGCTGCACGCGCTCGTGCAGGAGCTGGGCATGACCCCGCTCGTCGAGACGCACTCGCTCGACGAGGTGCATCGCGCCGCCGACATCGGCGCCACGCTCGTCGGCGTGAACGCCCGCGACCTGTCCACCTTCGAGCTCGATCGCGACCTGTTCGGGCGGCTGGTGGAGCACCTGCCCGGCGACGCCGTCAAGATCGCCGAGTCCGCTGTGCTGACCCCCGCCGATGTCGCGCACTACCGGGCCGCCGGCGCCGATGTCGTCCTGATCGGAGAGGCACTCGTGACCAACGATCCCGTCGAGACCCTGCACGCGTTCCTGGCGGCGGGATCGTGAGCCTGCGCGAGGCGCCCGGGCCCTTCTTCGGCGACTTCGGCGGTCGCTTCATGCCCGAGTCACTCATCGCGGCGATCGACGAACTGACGGCCGAGTACGAGGCAGCCAAGGCCGATCCCGCGTTCGAGGCCGAGTTCCAGCGTCTGCTGGCCACGTACGCCGGCCGGCCGTCCGCCCTCACCGAGGTGGCCCGCTTCGCGGAGCATGCCGGGGGAGCACGCGTCTTCCTCAAGCGCGAGGACCTCAACCACACCGGCTCGCACAAGATCAACAACGTCATCGGGCAGGCGCTGCTCACGAAGCGGCTGGGCAAGACGCGCGTGATCGCCGAGACCGGCGCCGGGCAGCACGGCGTCGCGACGGCGACGGCGGCCGCGCTGTTCGGTTTCGACTGCACGATCTACATGGGCGAGGTGGACACACGTCGCCAGGCCCTCAACGTCGCCCGCATGCGCCTGCTCGGGGCCGAGGTGATCCCGGTCACGACGGGTTCGCGCACCCTCAAGGACGCCATCAACGAGGCGTACCGCGATTGGGTGGCCTCGGTCGAGACGACCAACTACATCTTCGGCACCGCCGCGGGCCCGCACCCGTTTCCCGCGATGGTGCGCGATTTCCAGAAGATCATCAGCGACGAGGCGCGCCGGCAGCTGCTCGACGAGACGGGCCGGCTGCCGGATGCCGTGGTGGCCTGCGTGGGCGGCGGCTCCAACGCGATCGGCATGTTCGACGCGTTCCTGGACGACGCGGACGTCAAGCTCTACGGCGTGGAAGCGGCCGGCGACGGCGTCGACACCGACCGGCACGCCGCCTCGATCGAACGCGGCCGCCCCGGTGTGCTGCACGGCGCGAAGACCTACGTCCTGCAGGACGAGGACGGTCAGACGATCGAGTCCCACTCGATCTCGGCCGGTCTGGACTACCCCGGCGTCGGGCCGGAGCACGCGTGGCTGGCCGACATCGGACGCGCCGAGTACATCCCCGCGACCGACACCGAGGCGATGGACGCGTTGCGGCTGCTCAGCGAGACCGAGGGGATCATCCCCGCGATCGAGTCGGCGCACGCCCTCGCCGGCGCCCTGCGCCTGGGCCGCGAGCTGGGCCCCGACGCGATCATCGCCGTGAGCCTGTCCGGTCGCGGCGACAAGGACATGGACACGGCCGCGCGCTGGTTCGGGCTGTACGACGACGGCGCCGAGTCCGTCGCCGCGCCGGCTGCGGTCGACGCCGCCAAGGGCGAAGGGACGAAGCTGTGACCTCCCGCGTCGCCGCCGCGATCGCCGCGGCCGCCGCCGAGGGCCGCGGTGCCTTCGTCGGCTACCTCCCGCTCGGGTTCCCCGACCTGCAGACCAGCATCGACGCCGCCGTCGCCCTCGCGGAGAACGGTGCCGACGTCATCGAGCTCGGCCCGCCGTATTCCGATCCGGTCATGGATGGAACGGTCATCCAGGAGGCGACCCAGACAGCCCTGGCCGGTGGATTCCGTCTGCGCGATACGTTCACGGCGATCCGCGCGATCACGGCCCGCGTCGACGTGCCGGTCCTCGTCATGACGTACTGGAACCCGGTGCTGCAGTACGGCGTCGACCGCTACGCGGACGACCTGCTCGCGGCCGGGGGAGCGGGCCTGATCACCCCGGACATCACGCCCGAGGCGGCGGGCGAGTGGATCGCCGCCTCCGAGCGCACGGGACTGGACCGGATCTTCCTCGCCGCGCCCACCTCGACCGATGAGCGGCTCGAACTGATCGTGCGCAGCTCCACGGGTTTCGTGTACACGGTCTCGACCATGGGGATCACCGGCGAACGCACCGAGCTCGACGCCGCGGCGCGGACCCTCGTGACGCGACTGCGCGCACACGGCGCGGAACATGCGTGCGTCGGCATCGGCATCTCCACACCCGAGCAGGTGACCGGAGTCCTCGACTACGCCGATGGCGCGATCGTCGGCACCGCACTGGTGCGCGCACTGCGCGACGGCGGCCTCGAGGGCCTGGCCACGGCGACCCGCGCGCTCACGGCGGGAACCGCGAGCTGACCGTCGCGGCCGCCGAGGCGAAGTAGACTCGCCGTCGTGACTTCTTCAGCGCTCTCCGTGATCGCCAGCATTCCGAGCCCGGATCTCAGCTACTTCCAGCTCGGTCCGATCACGATCCACATCTACGCGCTGTGCATCATGGCGGGGATCGTCGTCGCGACACTGCTCACCAACCACCGCCTCACCCGACGGGGCGCCGAGCCGTGGGTCGTCGTGGACATCGCCCTGCTCGCCGTGCCGCTCGCGATCATCGGGGCCCGCGTCTTCCACGTCCTCACCCACCCGAACTTCTACTTCGGCCCCGACAAGGACATCTGGGCGGTGTTCCGCATCTGGGAGGGCGGCATCGCCATCTTCGGCGCGCTGCTGGGCGGCGCCATCGGCGCGTGGCTGGGCTGCAAGTGGACCGGCATCCGCTTCTGGACGTTCGCCGATGCCCTCGCGCCCGGCCTGCTGCTCGCGCAGGCGATGGGGCGCTTCGGCAACTGGTTCAACCAGGAGCTGTTCGGTCTGCCCACCGACCTGCCGTGGGGCCTGGAGATCGACTACCCGAACCCCGCGTGGCCGGCCGGCCTTCCCGAGGGGACGCTGTTCCACCCGACGTTCCTGTACGAAGTGCTCTGGAACACACTCGGCGTTCTGGTGCTGCTGTGGGTCGGCAGGCGGTTCGTCCTGCAATGGGGCCGCCTGTTCGGCCTATACCTGGTCTGGTACAGCGCGGGCCGCATCGTCTGGGAGTCCATCCGGATCGACCCGAGCGAGATCTTCCTCGGCGTGCGGACCAACGTGTGGGCGGCCATCCTCGGCGTGGTCGTGGGACTGGTCATCCTCGTGGTGCAGAAGCGCCGCCACACGGGCCTGGAGGCGTCCCCGTACACCGACGGACGCCAGTACACCCCGGAAGGCGCTGTACAATCTCAGGACAGCGATGACTTCGTGGACGTGAGCGCACCCCCCGCGTCCGAAGCGATCGACGACCAAGCCACAAGCGCCGTCACTCCGCGATAACACCCGAAACCCAGCAGTACAGGGCCGACGTCGTCCCCGTAAGACACCAATGTGAGGACGGTTGGTATGCCTTCGAGCCCCCGTCGAGAGACCCTGAGCCCGGCGCCGCTGAGCGTCGGCGGCTTCCCCGCGAAGCAGGGGATGTACAACCCCGCGTTCGAGAAGGACGCGTGCGGACTGGCCATGGTGGCCACGCTGCGCGGCACCGCCGGACACGACATCGTGTCGCTCGCGCTGACGGCCCTGCGCAACCTCGAGCACCGCGGCGCGATCGGGTCGGATGCCGGCACGGGCGACGGCGCCGGCATCCTCACCCAGATGCCCGACGAGTTCTTCCGCGCCGTCGTGGACTTCGACCTGCCGCCGGTGGGGGAGTACGCGGCCGGGATGGCGTTCCTGCCGCGCGACGAGCAGGAGCGCGACGCAGTCAAGGAGGGCATCGCCCGCCTGGCCGCCGCCGAGGGACTGACCGTCCTCGGCTGGCGCGACGTGCCCACCGCGGACGAGAACCTCGGCAAGCTCGCGTACGACGCGCGCCCCGTGTTCCAGCAGCTGTTCCTTTCCCGCCCCGCCATCGGCGGTGCGCCGGCGATGTCCGGCCTGCAGCTCGACCGCCGCACCTATCGGCTCCGCAAACGCGCCCAACATGAGTTGGGCGCGTATTTTGTCTCCCTCTCGAGCCGCACGATCGGCTACAAGGGGATGGTCACGACGCTCCAGCTCGAGCCGTTCTACCCCGACCTGCAGGATGAGCGCTTCGCGTCCGAGCTGGCCGTCGTGCACTCGCGCTACTCGACCAACACGTTCCCGTCCTGGCCGCTCGCCCAGCCGTTGCGCATGCTCGCCCACAACGGCGAGATCAACACCGTGAACGGCAACCGCAACTGGATGCGCGCCCGCCAGTCGCAGCTCGAGTCCGAGGCGCTCGGCGACATCCGGCCACTCCTGCCGATCTGCACGCCCGGGGCGAGCGACTCCGCGTCGTTCGACGAGGTGCTCGAGCTGCTGACTCTGACCGGCCGCAGTCTGCCGCACGCGATCATGATGATGGTCCCCGAGGCGTACGAGAAGCAATCCGACATCTCGCCCGACCTGCGCGCTTTCTACGAGTACCACGCCATGCAGATGGAGCCGTGGGACGGGCCGGCCGCCCTCATCTTCACCGACGGCACCGTCGTGGGCTCGACCCTCGACCGCAACGGTCTGCGCCCGGGACGCTGGACCGAAACGACCGACGGCCTCGTCGTGATCGGCAGCGAGACCGGCGTCCTCGACTTCGCCCCCGAACGCATCAAGCGGCGCGGACGGCTGCAGCCGGGACGCATGTTCCTCGTCGACACCGCGCAGGGCCGCATCGTCGAGGACGAGGAGATCAAGTCCGACCTCGCCGCGATGCGTCCCTGGCAGGAATGGCTGGATGCCGGGCGCGTGCGTCTTCGCGACCTGCCCGAGCGCGAGCACATCGTGCACCCGATCGCATCGATCACGCGGCGCCAGCGCACCTTCGGCTACACCGAGGAGGAGGTGCGGATCCTGCTGACCCCGATGGGGCAGACCGGCGCCGAGCCGCTCGGGGCGATGGGCTCGGACACGCCGATCGCCGCGCTCAGCGAGCGTCCGCGGCTGCTGTTCGACTACTTCATCCAGCAGTTCGCGCAGGTGACCAATCCGCCGCTGGACTCGATCCGCGAAGAGGTCGTCACCTCGCTCGCGCTGGGGCTGGGGCCGGAGCGCAATCTGCTCGACCAGGGCCCCGAGCACACCCGCGTGATCACGCTGGATTTCCCGGTGATCGACAACGACGAACTGGCCAAGCTCCAGAACATCGATCGCGCGCTCGCGGGCCGACGGTCCGTGACGATCCGGGGGCTCTACCACTTCGACGCAGGCCCGGGCACGATGAAGGCGCGCATCGACGAGATCTGCGCCGAAGTCGATGCGGCGATCGCCGACGGCGCGGAGTTCATCATCCTGAGCGACCGCGATTCGAACAAGGACCTCGTCCCCATCCCGTCGCTGCTCATGGTCTCGGCCGTGCACCACCACCTCATCCGTCAGGAGAACCGGATGAAGGTCGGGCTCGTCGTCGAAGCCGGCGACGTGCGCGAGGTCCACCACGTCGCGACCCTCATCGGCTACGGCGCTTCGGCGGTCAATCCGTACCTGGCGATGGAGACGGTCGAGTACCTGGTCCGTGCCGGCTACATCACGGGCGTGTCGCCCGAGAAGGCCGTCAAGAACCTGATCTACGCGCTCGGGAAGGGCGTGCTGAAGATCATGTCGAAGATGGGCATCTCCACGGTGTCGTCGTACGCGGGCGCACAGGTATTCGAGGCGGTCGGTCTGTCGCAGGAGGTGGTCGACGCGTACTTCACCGGTACCGAGACCAAGCTCGGCGGCATCGGGATCGAACAGATCGCCGACGAGAACCAGGCACGCCACGATTTCGCCTATCCCGAGGATCAGGCCGCACGCGCCCACGAGCGGCTCTGGACCGGTGGCGAGTACCAGTGGCGTCGCGACGGCGCACCGCACCTGTTCAACCCCGACACGGTGTTCCGACTGCAGCACTCCACACGCACCCGGCGCTACGACATCTTCCGCGAGTACACGAAGCTCGTCGACGACCAGGCCCGCGAGCTGAAGACCCTGCGCGGGCTGTTCACCCTGCGCACCGATGCCCGACCGGCGGTCCCGCTCGACGAGGTCGAGTCGGTCGCGTCGATCGTGCGCCGGTTCTCGACGGGCGCGATGAGCTACGGGTCGATCTCCAAAGAGGCGCACGAGACGCTCGCGATCGCCATGAACCGCATCGGCGCGAAATCCAACACGGGGGAGGGCGGCGAAGACGTCGACCGGCTCCTGGACCCCGAGCGCCGCAGCGCGATCAAGCAGGTCGCGTCGGGCCGGTTCGGCGTGACGAGCATGTACCTCACCCACGCGGACGACATCCAGATCAAGCTCGCGCAGGGCGCCAAGCCCGGCGAGGGCGGGCAGCTGCCGCCCGCGAAGGTCTATCCCTGGATCGCGCGCACGCGCGGCGGCACGCCCGGCGTCGGCCTCATCTCGCCCCCGCCGCACCACGACATCTACTCGATCGAGGACCTCAAGCAGCTCATCTTCGATCTCAAGCGTGCCAACCCCGGCGCGCGCGTGCACGTGAAGCTCGTGAGCCAGTCCGGCATCGGTGCGGTCGCGGCCGGCACGGCGAAGGCCCTCGCCGATGTGATCCTCGTCTCGGGGCACGACGGCGGCACCGGGGCGAGCCCGCTCAACTCGCTCAAGCACGCCGGCACACCCTGGGAGCTGGGGCTGGCCGAGACCCAGCAGACGCTCATGCTCAACGACATGCGCGACCGCGTGATCGTGCAGGCCGACGGCCAGCTCAAGACCGGACGCGACGTCCTCATCGCCGCGCTCCTGGGCGCCGAGGAGTTCGGCTTCGCGACCACCGCGCTCGTGGTCGAGGGCTGCATCATGATGCGCGTGTGCCACCTGGACACGTGCCCCGTCGGCGTCGCGACGCAGAACCCGGTGCTGCGCAGCCGGTTCACCGGCAAGCCGGAGTTCGTCGTGAACTTCATGGAGTTCCTCGCCGAAGAGGTGCGCGAGTACCTCGCCGAGCTCGGATTCCGCTCGCTCGACGAGGCCATCGGGCACAGCGAACTGCTCGACACCCGCGACGCCGTGGCCCACTGGAAGGCGAGCGGCCTCGACCTCAGCCCGATCCTGCGCGGCCCCGCGTTCGCGGACGACGCGCCGCGTCGCAACCTGCGCGGCCAGGACCACGAGCTCGACCAGCACTTCGACGTGCAGCTCATCGAGCGCTCACGCGCGATCATCGATCAGCCACCGGGTGCGACCGGCGCGCGCATCGCCATCGACCTCCCGATCCGCAACACCGAACGGGCCGTCGGGACCATGCTGGGTCACCATGTGACCCTCGCCCACGGCGAGAACGGGCTGCCGTCGGGGTCGATCGAGGTCAACCTCACGGGCTCGGCGGGGCAGTCCTTCGGCGCGTTCCTGCCGGCCGGCATCACGCTGCGGCTGGAGGGCGACTCGAACGACTATGTCGGCAAGGGCCTGTCCGGCGGGCAGATCGTCGTGCGTCCGCCGCGGGCGGCGACCTTCGACGCCGCGCAGAACGTCATCGCCGGCAACGTCATCGGCTACGGCGCCACCCAGGGCACGATGTTCCTGCGCGGAGTCGTCGGGGAGCGGTTCCTCGTGCGCAACTCCGGGGCCACGGCCGTCGTGGAGGGCGTCGGCGACCACGCGCTGGAGTACATGACGGGCGGTCTGGCCGTCATCCTCGGCGCCACCGGCCGCAACCTCGGAGCCGGCATGTCCGGCGGCTCGGCATACATCTACAAGCTCGACACGAGCCTCATCAACCGCGAGGCCCTCGCGAGCGGCGAGCTGGAGCTGCGCGAACTGGGCTCGGGCGACGTCGAGATGCTGCGCGACCTGCTGCAGCAGCACGTCACCGAGACCGGTTCGCCGCTGGCCGCCGGTCTCCTGGACGACTTCGAGGCCGAGGCCGCGAACTTCGTCCGCGTCCTCCCGCGCGATTTCGCCGCGGTCCTGCACACCCGCCAGGAGGCGGTCGCCGAGGGGCTGGACCCCGACGGCGACGTCGTCTGGCACCGCATCCTGGAGGTGACCGGTGGCTGATCCCAAAGGCTTCCTGAAAGTCACCGAGCGCGAGCTTCCGCCGCGCCGGCCCGTCCCCGTCCGCATCATGGACTGGAAAGAGGTGTACGAGCCCGGCGACTCGGCCGTGCTGCGCCGCCAAGCAGGTCGCTGCATGGACTGCGGCGTCCCGTTCTGTCACAAGGGCTGCCCGCTCGGAAACCTCATTCCGGAGTGGAACGACCTCATGTGGCGCGGCGAGGGCCGCGCGGCGATCGAGCGCCTGCACGCCACGAACAACTTCCCGGAGTTCACGGGACGACTGTGCCCCGCGCCGTGCGAGTCCGCGTGCGTCCTCGGCATCAACCAGCCGGCCGTGACGATCAAGCAGATCGAGGTCTCCACGATCGACGACGCGTTCGCCAACGGCTGGGTCGAGCCCGAGCCGCCGGCGCGCCTGACCGGCAAGACCGTCGCCGTGGTCGGCTCCGGCCCCGCGGGGCTGGCTGCTGCACAGCAGCTCACGCGCGCCGGGCACACCGTCGCCGTGTTCGAACGCGACGATCGGATCGGGGGACTGCTGCGCTACGGCATCCCGGACTTCAAGATGGAGAAGCGGCACCTCGAGTCCCGCCTGCGCCAGATGCAGGACGAGGGCACCCGGTTCCGCGCCGGCGTCGAGATCGGCCGCGACATCTCGTGGAGCGATCTGCGCGCACGGTACGACGCCGTCGTCGTCGCGACCGGGGCGACGGTGCCGCGCGACCTGCCGATCCCCGGCCGCGAGCTGGCCGGCGTGCACTTCGCGATGGAGTACCTCGTCGAGTCGAACAAGGCCGTCGCGGGCGACCATGTGCCCCACCAGATCCACGCCGAGGGCAAGCATGTCATCGTCATCGGCGGCGGCGACACCGGGGCCGACTGCATCGGCACGGCCCACCGCCAGGGCGCCCTGAGCGTCACGAACCTCGCGATCGGCACGCAGCCGCCCACGGAGCGCCCCGACCACCAGCCGTGGCCGACCACGCCGACGCTGTTCGAGGTGCAGTCCGCCCACGAGGAGGGCGGTGAGCGCACCTACCTCGCCTCGACCGTCGAGTTCCTCGCGAACGAGGTCGGCGAGGTGCGCGCCCTGCGCATCGCAGAGACCGAGTACCTGCCCGACGGACGCCGCGTGCCCAAGAGCGGCACAGAGCGCGACATCCCGGCCGACCTCGTACTGATCGCGATGGGTTTCACCGGCCCCGAGCGCACGACGCTCGAGGAGCAGCTCGGCGCGGCCTTCACCGGCCGCGGCAACGTCGAGCGGGACGAGGACTTCCAGGCGACGGCATCCGGCGTGTTCGTGGCCGGAGATGCCGGTCGCGGGCAGTCGCTCATCGTGTGGGCGATCGCGGAGGGCCGCGCCGCGGCCGCCGCGGCCGACCGCCACCTCATGGGGCAGACCATGCTTCCGTCCCCGGTGGGTCCGCGCGACGTGGCCATCGGTCTGCAGCCCGCCTGACGGTGGGCGTAGGCTGGGACCGTACCCACAACCCCGAAATGACCGGAGTCAGTTCTGTGAGACGTGCGAAAATCGTCGCCACCCTGGGTCCCGCCACCGAGTCGTATGAGATGATCCGCGCGATCATCGACGCCGGTGTGGACGTGACCCGCTTCAACCTCAGCCATGGCAGCTACGCGGAGCACGAGGCCCGCTTCGCCAACGTGCGCAAGGCGGCTGATGACGCCGGCCGTGCCGTCGCCATCCTCGTCGACCTGCAGGGCCCCAAGATCCGCCTCGGGAAGTTCGAGAACGGGCCCCACGAGCTCGCCGTCGGCGATGTGTTCAAGATCACGACCGACGACGTCCTCGGCACCAAGGACATCGTCTCCACGACGTTCAAGGGCCTGCCCGAGGACGTCACGGCCGGGGACTTCCTCCTCATCGACGACGGCAAGGTCCGCGTGCGGGTGACCTCTGTGGACGGCCCCGTCGTCACCACCGAGGTCATCGTCGCCGGACCGGTGTCCAACAACAAGGGCATCAACCTCCCGGGTGTCGCCGTCAACGTCCCCGCCCTGTCCGACAAGGACGAGGACGATCTCCGCTGGGGCCTGCGCGCCGGCGCCGACATCATCGCACTCTCGTTCGTGCGCAACGCCGAAGACGTCACCCGCGTGCACGAGATCATGGCCGAGGAGGGACGCAAGGTCCCCGTCATCGCCAAGATCGAGAAGCCGCAGGCCGTCGACAGCCTCGAGGAGATCATCGACGCATTCGACGGCATCATGGTCGCCCGCGGCGACCTCGGTGTCGAACTGCCCCTCGAGGCCGTCCCGATCGTGCAGAAGCGCGCCGTCGAGCTGTGCCGCCGCATGGCCAAGCCGGTCATCGTCGCGACCCAGATGCTCGAGTCGATGATCGAGAACCCCGTCCCCACGCGCGCGGAGACCAGCGACGTCGCCAACGCCGTCCTGGACGGTGCCGACGCGGTGATGCTCTCGGGCGAGACGAGCGTGGGCAAGTACCCGGTCGTGGTCGTCGAGACGATGGCGCGCATCGTCGCCTCGACGGAGGAGCACGGTCTCGAGCGCATCGCGCCGCTCACGACCAAGCCCCGCACGCAGGGCGGCATCATCACCCTCGCCGCCAACGAGGTGGCCGAGTTCGTCGAGGCCAAGTACATCTGCCTCTTCACCGAGTCCGGTGACACCGCGCGTCGCATGTCGCGTCTGCGCCCCGGCATCCCGATGATGGCGTTCGCCGTGGACCCCGCGATCCGGCGTCGGATGGCGCTCACCTGGGGCGTGCAGTCGTCGCTCGTCGAGCACGTCGCGCACACCGACCTGATGTTCCTCCAGGTCGATGACTTCTTCCTGCGCAACGGCCTCGCCGCCGAGGGCGACAAGGTCGTCGTGATCTCCGGATCGCCTCCCGGGATCATCGGGTCGACCAACGACATCCGCATCCACAAGATCGGCGACGCCGTGCACGGCAAGGCGCCCATCTACAAGGCTGAGCAGTAACGGCCGACGGAGCACGAGAGGGATGCCGCGACTCGCGGCATCCCTCTCGTCGTCCGTGCCGGTGGTGGGAGTCGTCCCCACGGCCGCTCCACACGCCGCTGCGCGGCGCGCGGAGCCTCGGGCCGCGGGGGCCCACCCACACGTGCATTCTCAGCCGCACCGCGCGAACGAAGCGAGCGGCGCCCCAGGGGACACCACTCGCTTCGTGCCGGTGGTGGGAGTCGAACCCACACGCCCTTGCGGGCAACCGAGTTTGAGTCGGTCGCGTCTGCCATTCCGCCACACCGGCGCACGCCGGATTCGACGATACCGCAGGAACTGCTCTCGCCTGGCCCTAGGATGGATGAGTGACTGAGCAGGAACCGACCCCGGCATCCACCGCATCCGCCCCTCGACGCGTCGTCGTCGCGGAGGACGAATCGCTGATCCGTCTCGACATCGTCGAGATCCTCCGCGACAACGGCTACGACGTCGTCGGAGAGGCCGGCGACGGTGAGACGGCTGTGCAGCTGGCGACCGAGCTGCGCCCCGACCTGGTGATCATGGATGTGAAGATGCCCGTCCTCGACGGCATCTCCGCCGCCGAGCGGCTCAGCAAGAACCACATCGCTCCCGTCGTGCTGCTGACCGCCTTCAGCCAGAAGGAGCTCGTCGAGCGCGCGAGCGAAGCCGGCGCCCTCGCCTATGTCGTCAAGCCCTTCACGCCGAACGACCTGCTGCCGGCGATCGAGATCGCCCTCGCCCGGTACGAGCAGATCATCACGCTCGAAGCCGAGGTCGCCGACATGGTCGAGCGCTTCGAGACCCGCAAGCTCGTCGACCGCGCCAAGGGCCTGCTCAACGAGAAGATGGGCCTGTCCGAGCCCGAGGCGTTCCGCTGGATCCAGAAGGCGTCGATGGACCGCCGCCTGACGATGCAGGACGTCGCGAAGGCGATCATCGAGCAGCTCTCCGCCAAGAAGTAGGGCCAAGCAGCAGGCTCAGGCGCTCGGGAGATCCTTGATCATGTTGGTGATCCGGATCGTCGAGCAGCGACGGCCCTGATCGTCCGACACCACGATCTCGTGCACCGTGACGCTGCGACCCAGGTGCACCGGCGTGCACACTCCGGTGACCAGGCCGCTCGTCGCCGATCGTGTGTGCGTCGCGTTGATGTCAACGCCGACGGCGAGGCGTCCGGGGCCGGCGTGCAGGTTCGCTGCCATCGACCCGAGCGACTCGCCGAGGACGACGTACGCGCCACCGTGCATGAGGCCGACCGGCTGCGTGTTCCCTTCGACGGGCATCGTCGCGACGCAGCGCTCGACCGTGAACTCGGTGAACTCCATGCCCATCTTGTCGGCCAGCGCGCCCATGCCGCGGCGTGCGACCCACTCGAGCCCGGCGATGTCTGCGGAGGAGGTCTCGGTCGTCATCTCTCGCCTTCGAACGGAACGGATCGGTGTCGCCACTCGCGTCTAGGCTGGCAGGGTGACGGACTCCGGCAAGCCTACCCTTCTCGTCGTCGACGGCCATTCGCTGGCCTACCGCGCCTTCTTCGCCCTCCCGGTCGACAACTTCTCGACCAAGGACGGCCAGCACACGAACGGGATCTACGGATTCCTCTCGATGTTCGTCAACCTGGTCAAGGCCGAGAAGCCGACGCACCTCGCCGTGGCGTTCGACACCTCGCGGCAGTCGTTCCGCACGCGCCAGTACCCGGAGTACAAGGCCAATCGCTCCGAGTCGCCGGCCGAGTTCAAGGGGCAGGTCCCGATCCTGCAGGACTGCCTGCGTGCAATGAATGTGGCGGTGCTGACGAAGGAGGACTTCGAGGCCGACGACATCCTCGCGACCCTCGCCACGCGCGGCGTGGCGGAGGGCTACGACGTGCTCGTGTGCTCGGGAGACCGCGACACGATCCAGCTCGTGACCGATGACGTCACCCTGCTGTACCCGAGCGTGCAGGGCGTCTCGCAGCTCAAGCGCTACACGCCCGAGACGGTCGTCGAGAGGTACGGCCTGCCCCCGCACAACTACCCCGACATCGCCGCGCTCGTGGGCGAGACGAGCGACAACCTCCCGGGGGTGCCGAAGGTCGGCGAGAAGACCGCCGTCAAGTGGCTGACGCAGTTCGGCTCGCTCGACGAGCTGCTCACCCGCGCGGATGAGATCAAGGGTGTCGTGGGCGGCAATCTGCGCGAGCACCTCGACGACGTGCGTCGCAACCGGTCACTGAACGCGCTGCTGCGCGACGTCGACCTCGAGCTCGCCCCCGCCGATCTGGCCGTCCAGCCGATCGATGCCGAGGCGGTGCGCGACATCTTCGCCCGCCTCGAGTTCCGCACGCTCCTCCCGCGGGTGTTCGAGGCGCTCGGCTCGAACGGTGACGATGCCGCCGAGACACCGTCGGCCTCCGCGCCCGTGGCCGGCGAGGTCGACGCCGCCGGTCTGGGCGCCTGGCTCGGTCAGGCTGCCGGCGAGGTCGGCCTCACCGTGACGGTGCAGGGCGGACGGCCCGAGCGGATCGGCGTCGCGACGCTCGAGAGCGCGGTCGAGGCGACGTGGTCCGAGGAGGTCGCCGAGGCTGCGCGCCCGTGGCTCGAGGGCACGGGCGCCAAGGTCCTCTCCGACGCGAAGCCGCAGGTGAAGGCGCTGCGCCGCGCCGGCGTGCGCCTGGCCGGACTGACGTTCGATCCGATCCTGGCCGGATGGCTCCTGCGTCCCAGCTTCCCCGACAAGACCCTCGCCGACCTCGTCGGCCGATACCTGGGGGAGAAGCTTCCCGAGGCCGACCCGACGCAGCTGGTGCCCGAGACCGAAGGTGCCACCCCGGGCCAGCTCTCGTGGTTCACGCTGCGCGTGGCCGCCGCCGTGCGCGAGGACCTTCCCGTCCCGGTCGCGTCGGTGCTCGAGAAGATCGAACTGCCCACGCTCGACACGCTCGCCGATATGGAACTGGCGGGCGTGGCCGTCTCGCGTGAGAAGCTGACGACCTTCTCGGCGGAGCTGGGGGCACGGGCCGAAGCGCTCGCGACCCAGGCCTACGCCACGATCGGCCGTGAGGTGAACCTCGGCTCGCCCAAGCAGCTCCAGGAGGTGCTGTTCGACCAGCTCGAGCTGCCCAAGACGCGCAAGACGAAGACCGGCTACTCGACCGACGCGGCCGTGCTCGCCGACCTCCAGGAATCGCACCCGCATCCGTTCCTCGACCTGCTGCTGCGGCATCGGGAGGCGACCAAGCTGCGCCAGATCATCGAATCGCTGCACACCGCCATCGGCGACGACGAGCGCATCCACACGACCTACGTGCAGACCGGCAGCCAGACCGGCCGGCTGTCCAGCACCGACCCGAACCTGCAGAACATCCCGATCCGCAACGAGGAGTCCGCGCGGATCCGCGCGGCATTCGAGGTGGGCGCCGACTACGAGACGCTGCTGACGGCCGACTACTCGCAGATCGAGATGCGCATCATGGCCCATCTGTCCGGCGACCCCGGGCTGATCGAGGCGTTCAACTCGGGTGAGGACCTGCACCGGTACGTGGGTGCGCGCGTGTTCGGCGTCGAGCCGGCCGACGTGACCCCGGCGATGCGCACGAAGGTCAAGGCGATGTCCTACGGCCTCGTATACGGGCTGTCGGCCTTCGGGCTGTCCAAGCAGCTGCGCATCGAGCAGTCCGAGGCCAAGCAGCTCATGCTCGAGTACTTCGCGCGCTTCGGCGCCGTGCGCGACTATCTGCGATCGTCGGTGGAGACGGCTCGGGTCGAGGGATACACCGAGACGATCTTCGGCCGGCGCCGGCCGTTCCCCGACCTGACCAGTCCCAACCGCGTGCTCCGCGAGAACGCGGAGCGTGCCGCGCTCAACGCCCCCATCCAGGGCAGCGCCGCCGACATCATGAAGATCGCCCTGTTCCGCATCCACGACGAGCTGCGCGACGCGGGCCTGGCCTCACGCGTCCTGCTGCAGATCCACGATGAGCTGGTCGTCGAGGTGGCGCCGGGGGAGTGGGAGGCCGTGGAGCAGGTCGTCCGTGCGCGCATGGGCGACGCGGCCGAGCTCGCCGTGCCACTGGACGTGCAGATCGGCCGCGGCGGCGATTGGAACGTCGCCGGCCACTGACCACCCGCGCGTCGCGGGGTTAGGCTCGAAGGATGACCGACGCACAGCGCACGCCCACGCCGATCGACACGATCGCCGACGCCTGGGTCGACAGCCTCGCCGAGCTGTCCCCGGGCCTGGCGACCTACATCGGCCGGTTCGAGTACAACGACCGCCTCGATGACCTCTCCCCGGAGGGCACGGAGCGCGCCGCGGCCGCCGCCCGCGCGGCCCTCGCCGCCCTCGAGGCCGCGCAGCCGATCGACCAGGTCGACGAGGTCACGAAGGCCGACCTGACCGCCGAGCTGCGCCTGCAGCTCGACCTGCACGACGTGAACTCCCACCTGCGCGACGTCAACGTCATCGCCTCGCCCGCGCAGGAGCTGCGCAACGTCTTCGATCTCATGCCCACGAGCACGGTCGACGACTGGTCCGTGGTCTCCCGCCGCCTCAAGGCGGTCCCGGCCGCCATCGACGGCTATGTCGAGACGCTGCGGCTCGGCATCGACGCAGGCGTCGTGCCCGCCCGGCGCCAGGTGAGCGAGGTCGCCACCCAGATCGCCCGCTACACCGCCGACAAAGGGTTCTTCGCCACGTTCGCGGGCGAGGCCGACCCCGATGAAGGCCATCTTCCGGCATCCCTCGCCCGCGATCTGACCGACAACGCGAACGCTGCCCGCGTCGCCTACGACAAGCTGGCCGCCTTCCTCACCGATGAGCTCGCTCCCGCGGCGACCGAGAAGGATGCCGTCGGGCGCGAGCTGTACGCGCTGCACTCCCGCCGCTTCCTCGGCGCGACGATCGACCTCGACGAGACCTACGAGTGGGGCATCGAGGAGCTGTCGCGCATGGTCGCCGAGCAGGAGGCGGTCGCGGACGAGATCAAGGCGGGAGCGACCGTCGAAGAAGCCGTCGCCTTCCTCGAGGGCGACGAGTCCCGCAAGCTGCGCGGCACGGACGCACTGCAGCGCTGGATGCAGGAGACGAGCGACCGCGCCGTCGCCGAGCTCGGCCGCACGCACTTCGACATCCCCGAGCCGATCCGCACGCTCGAGTGCATGATCGCCCCGACCAACGAGGGCGGCATCTACTACACGGGTCCCACCGACGACTTCTCGCGGCCGGGCCGGATGTGGTGGTCGGTGCCCGAGGGCGTCGACACGTTCGACACGTGGCGCGAGCTCACGACCGTCTACCACGAGGGCATTCCGGGTCATCACCTCCAGATCGCGCAAGCGGTCTACAACCGCTCCGAGCTGAACTCGTGGCGGCGCCTGCTCGCCGGTTCGAGCGGGCACGCGGAGGGCTGGGCACTGTACGCGGAGCGCCTCATGGAGCAGCTCGGCTACCTCGACGACCCCGCCGACCGGCTGGGCATGCTCGACGGCCAGCGCATGCGCGCCGCCCGCGTCGTGCTCGACATCGGGGTGCACCTGGAGAAGCCGCGGCTGAGCGGCGAGGGCACGTGGGACGCCGACTACGCGCTGGATTTCATGCGCCGCAACGTGAACATGTCGGATGAGTTCGTCCGCTTCGAGGTCAACCGCTACCTGGGCTGGCCGGGGCAGGCGCCGTCGTACAAGGTCGGACAGCGGATCTGGGAGCAGATCCGCGACGACGCGGCGGAGCGGGCCGGAGACGCCTTCGACATCAAGGCGTTCCACATGCGCGCGCTGCAACTGGGCGGCGTGGGACTCGACACGCTGCGGATGGCGCTCGCTCAGGCCTGACCGCGGTCCGCACCGCCCGGCCCACGGGACAGCAGGGCGACGACCTCCGCGTCGGTGGTCTGGGCGAAGTCCGCGTAGAACCGCCCCACCGCCCAGAACTCGGCCTGCGGATGCGCACACACATAGGCGTCGACGAGACCGGGCTCAGGCTGCCAGCGTCGCGGCGCGACGGGGACCGCGAGCACGACCTCGGTCGCGCCGGCCGCGCGTACGGCACGGCACGCAGCGGTCGCGGTCGCGCCGGTCGCGAGGCCGTCGTCGACGACGAGCACACGGCGACCGGTCGGTGGCGGCCCGCCCGCGAAGAGAGCGGCCCGGCGCCGCAGCTCCGCGCGTTCGCGCCTCTCGACGGCATCCAGCTGCGTCGCGCTGATCCCCTCCACCCGCAGCGCGTCCTCGTCGACGACGCGGGCATCGCCCGCGATCGCGCCGACGGCGAACTCCTCCCGGCCCGGGGACCCGAGTTTGCGGACCGCGATGGCACCCAGCGGCACACGCAGGCGCGCAGCCACCTCGGCCGCGACGACGACACCCCCGCGCGGCAGCCCGAGCACGACCGTGTCCGGCCCGGCGTCCCCTCCCGCGGAGTCCGCGTCCATCCGTGCGGCGAGCAGCTCGGCCAGCTGCCGGCCGGCGTCGGCCCGATCGGCGAACAGTGCCATGGTCCCACGGTACGCTCAGCACACCGCGGGGGACACCTGCACGACCGGGAATGCGCGGCGCCCTCGCCTCGTTCCATTCATAGGAATGGAAAGGACGGACACATGAGACACGGCGTACAGAGGAACAGGACGCACACATGAGCGCGGTGCAGCTGGGGCTCGACACATTCGGGGACATCACCCACGACGAGGACGGCGCACCGGTCACGGGTGCGCAGGCCATCCGGCAGGTGGTCGACCAGGCCGTCCTGGCCGACGAGGTCGGACTGCACTTCTTCGGCGTGGGGGAGCACCACCGCCCCGACTTCGCTGTCTCCAGCCCCGAGATCGTTCTGGCCGCTGCTGCGGCCCGCACCTCCCGGATCCGGCTCGGCACCGCGGTGACCGTGCTCTCCAGCGACGATCCCGTGCGCGTGTACGAGCGGTTCGCGACGCTCGACGCCGTCTCCCACGGCCGGGCCGAGGTGATCCTCGGGCGCGGCTCGTTCATCGAGTCCTTCCCGCTGTTCGGCTATGACCTGCGCGACTACGAGGCGCTGTTCGACGAGAAGCTCGACCTGTTCTCGCGCCTGCTGACGGAGAAACCGGTCACCTGGAGCGGTACGACCCGTGCGGCCCTCGACAATGCCGACGTCTTCCCCAAGACCGAGCACGGTCTGCGCGCCTGGGTGGGGGTCGGGGGCACCCCGGAGTCGGTCGTCCGTGCGGCCCGCCACGGCTACGGGCTCATGCTCGCGATCATCGGCGGTGCGGCCGGGCGGTTCCGTCCGTTCGTGGACCTCTATCACCGCTCGCTGACGGAGTTCGGCCGCGACCGGCTCCCGGTCGGCGTGCATTCGCCGGGCCACGTCGCCGAGACAGACGAGCGCGCCTGGGAGGAGGCGTACCCGGGCTTCCAGGCGATGAACGACACGATCGGCCGCGAGCGCGGCTGGCCGCCGTACAGTCGCCTCCGCTTCCAGCACGATGTCGGGCCAGAGGGCGCGCTGTACGTGGGATCGCCCGAGACCGTCGCCCGCAAGATCGCCGACACCGTGCGCGCGCTGGGCGTGGACCGGTTCGACATGAAGTTCTCCACCGGCACTCTCTCGCACGCCAGGATGATGCGCTCGATCGAGCTGTTCGGCACCGAGGTGGCACCACGCGTGCAGGAGCTGCTCGCGACGCGCTGACGCGGATGACCGGAAGTCAATAGCATTCATCCATGACGGATGCCGGCACCCAGACCGTGGCGACGCGCTTGGACGCGCTGCCCTTCACCCGTCGGCACCTGCGGGTGCTCGGTGGTTCCGGCATCGGGTGGGCCCTCGACGCCATGGACGTCGGCCTCATCTCGTTCATCATCGCCGCGCTGGTCAGCGAGTGGTCGCTGACCGGACAGGAGGCGGGCTGGATCGCATCGGCGGGCTTCGTCGGCATGGCGATCGGCGCGAGTGTGGGCGGGCTCCTCGCCGACCGGCTCGGCAGGCGCTCGGTGTTCGCGCTGACGCTGCTCGTCTACGGCCTGGCCACCGGCGCGAGCGCCCTGGTGGGCGGCATCGTCGTTCTGCTCGTCCTCCGCTTCATCGTGGGTCTCGGTCTCGGCGCGGAGCTGCCGGTCGCGAGCACCTACGTGAGCGAGTTCGCGCCGGCGCGCATGCGCGGACGCCTCATCGTGATCCTCGAGGCCTTCTGGGCCGTCGGATGGACCGCGGCCGCCCTGATCGGGTTCTTCGTGATCCCGAACGTGCCCGAGGGCTGGCGCTGGGCCTTCGCGATCGGCGCGATCCCCGCGGCGTACGCCCTGGTCGTGCGCTGGGGACTGCCCGAGTCCGCGCGGTGGCTCGACCGGCAGGGCCGACGCGGCGAGGCGGAGCAGGTCGTGGCGGAACTGGAGGCCTCACCGGCCGTCGGCTCGTCCCTGCGGCACCGTGTCGCCCCCACCGCCCCGGTGCCGAGCGCGCCCGCCGCGGCCACCAGCACGGGACAGCGTCTGGCCACGCTGTGGTCGGGGGAGTTCGCCGTCCGCACGGCCTGCCTCTGGGCGGTCTGGTTCTGCGTGAACTTCGCCTACTACGGCGCCTTCATCTGGATCCCGACGCTGCTGGTCGCACAGGGCTACGACCTGGTGAAATCCTTCGGCTTCACGCTCATCATCACCCTCGCCCAGCTTCCCGGATACGCGGTCGCCGCGTGGCTCATCGAGGTCTGGGGGCGCCGCGTGACGCTCTCGGTGTTCCTGGCCGGATCCGCGATCGCCGCGATCCTGTTCGGCACGGCGACCGGTGAGGCGGCGATCATCGCGAGCGGCATGGCGCTGTCGTTCTTCAACCTGGGCGCCTGGGGCGCGCTGTACGCGGTCACCCCCGAGCTGTATCCGACATCGATGCGGGCGACCGGCTCGGGGTGGGCCGCCGGAGTCGGGCGGATCGCGTCGATCGTGGCGCCGCCGGCGGTGCCGGTGCTCATGGCCGCCGGCGCGCTCCCGCTGACGTTCACCGTGTTCGCCGTCTTCTTCGTGATCGCCGCCGCTGCCACGTGGGGACTCGTCGAAGTCCGCGGCGCCGCGCTCGACGAGCGCTGAGCCGCGACGGCGGAACCCCTACGCTGGGACCGTGGCATCCGTGCGTTACGTCGCCATCGGCGACTCCTTCACCGAGGGCGTCGGCGACGACCTCCCGGACGGGCGCGTGCGCGGCTGGGCAGACCTCGTCGCACAGGGGTGGGCCGCATCGCGTCGCGAGCCGATCGAGTACGCGAATCTCGCGATCCGCGGCAAGCTCGTCTGGCCGATCGTCGAGCAGCAACTCGAGCCGGCGCTGGCGCTGCGCCCCACGCACCTGTCGTTCAACGGCGGCGGGAACGACATGCTCCGCCCGCGCGCCTCGATCCCCGCGCTGGCCGACGCATTCTCGCACGTCCTGCGCCGCTGCGACGAGGAGGGTGTCACGTTCGTCCTGCTGTCGGGAGCAAACCCGTCCGGTCAGCTTCCACTGAGCCGGGTCATCCAGCGACGCGGTGACCTCATGTCGGCGGCGGTCGTGCAGCGCGTCGCCGACCGCACCGACGTGGTCCGTGCTCTCAACTGGCCCGACACGGAGCTGTCGAGCCCGCCCTACTGGTCCGAGGACCGTCTGCACATGAACGCCCGCGGACACCACCGCGTCGCCGCTCGCGTGCTCACGGCGCTGGGGGAGCGGGTGCCCGAGGACTGGTGGTCGCTGCCGGAGCTGCCGCCCTCGGCGCTGCTCGGCCGCACAGAGTACTTCCGCGAGCACCTCGGTCCGTGGGTGAAGCGTCGGCTGACCGGCACGTCGTCCGGCGACAACCGCGAACCGAAGCACCCCTCGTGGGTCGAGGTCCCACCCGCGTAATCACAGCGGCCTGGCGAAGTCAAGGGCATCGCGCCCGCGGCATCCTCTTACCATCATGGGTGGACCCCTTCAGTAAGGAGTCCTGCCATGAGCATCGGAACCGGAATCGTCCTGTTCGTCATCGGCGCCATCCTCGTCTTCGCCGTCAACGCTGAGGTGGACGTCGTCGACCTCGACATGATCGGCTACATCCTGATGGGCGCGGGCGCACTCGTGTTCCTCCTCGGGATCATCTTCCTGATGCGCCGTCGCACGACCGCGTCGATCACCCGCACGAGCGACCCGGCCGCGGGGGAGCGCGTCACCCGCACCGAGACGCGCGCGCCGGACGACCCGGCGCTGTGAGCTGCGCCGTCCGCTCCCTCAGGGGCGCGGACGGCGCGGGGGATCCATGCCGATGTGGATGCGGGTGCGCTTGCGTTCGATCACGATGAACGTGCCCCCGATCAGCCACAGCGGCAGTTGCGTGAGAAAGGCGATGCGGAACGCGTCGAGCGAGTAGGTCTCGGGCGTGCCGGCGCCCTGCAGATCCAGCGCGAGCCCGATGAGGAAGACGGCGATCAGCGCGGCGAGGAAGCCGCCCGCGTTCGTGACGCCGGTGGCCGTGCTGAGTCGCTGCGCGGGATTGTGGGTGCGGGCGTGGTCGAACGCGATCATGGATGCCGGTCCTCCCATCGCCAGGGCGAACGCCAGCGCGTAGAGCAGCCACAGGGGAGCGGGTCCCGGCCAGCAGATGACGGCGAGCCAGACGAGGGCCTGGGCCGCGACGGCCGGGAGGACGAGCACACGTGAGCGCATGTGCGGGATCCGGCGCGACAGTTCGCCCATGATCGGACCCAGTGCCATGCCGATGAACACGTACGTGGAGATCACCGCCCCCGCCTGTGCGACGCTCAGGCCCTCGCCCGCCGTGAGGAACGGGAACCCCCACAGCAGGACGAACGCCGTGCCGGCGAACGGGGTCGTGAAGTGCGACCAGAACGCGAGGCGTGTGCCCGGGTGCGCCCAGGCCGCGCGGATGCCGACACCCGTGTCCACGGCAGAGGTGACGACCCGGATCACGCCGGTGTCCGTGTTCACCGAGACGTCGGCGGAGCGCTCCGGCGGGCGGTTGCGGATGATGAGGAACACGAGGATCGCGAAGAGCACGCCGAGGCCCGCGATGCTGCCGAACGCGATCGTCCACGACGTCGCGTGCAGCAACGCGGCGAGGGGGAGGAGCGCCAGCAGCTGGCCCGACTGGCCCACGATGCCGGTCAGTTGCACCATGAGCGGACCGCGCTGCGCGGGGAACCAGGTCGCGATCAGTCGCAGGACGCTGGGGAAGACCGCCGCATCGCCGGCGCCGAGCAGCATGCGGGCGAAGATCGCGATGCCGACGCTCTCCGACAGCGCCATCGTGAGCTGACCCGCCGCCATGAGCAGCATGCCGATCGTCATGATCGGACGCGCACCCCAGCGGTCCAGCATGACGCCGATCGGGATCTGCATGCCCGCGTAGACCGCCAACTGCATCACCGCGAACAGAGACAGAGTCGAGGCGTCGACCGCGAAGCGCTCGGCCGTGTCGACGCCCACCGCGGCCAGCGAGGTGCGGTTGGTGATCGCCAGGACGTAGGCGGCCACCCCGACGATCCAGATGATCCACGCGCGCACCTCGTGAGGAGGTGAGGCGACGCGGGTCATGCCTCCACGGTACGCCCCGTCACGACCGCCATCGTCCTGGCTGCGTGACGCGGCGCGTAGAGTTCCGGGGTGACCGAGATCGAGATGGCGCGCATCGGCGCCGGCCGCGTCGAGTTGCACGACGCCCGGCGCAAGGCGCGCCGGGTCGTCCATCTCGAGCCGTTCGAGCTGGCCGCCTATCCGGTGACGCAGGAGCAGCTCGCAGAACTCCTCGGGGAGACGGCGATGCATCCGCGCCGTCCGGCCGTCGACGTCAGCTGGCTGCGGGCGATCCGGGTCTGCAACGCGGCCTCGGAGTGGGAGGGGCTCGACCCGGCGTACACCTTCGACGGTGAGGACGTCACGTGGCACGTGGACGCCGAGGGCTACCGCCTGCCCACCGAGGCCGAGTGGGAGTTCGCCTGCCGCGCCGGGTCCGCCGGCCCGCACTACGGCCCGCTGCGAGACATCGCCTGGACCGCCGCCGATGGCGTCGCCTCACCCCAGGACGTGGGCGGACGGATGCCGAATCTGAACGGCCTGTTCGACACGCTCGGGAACGTGTGGGAGTGGTGCTGGGACCTGCTCGACCCGGCCCGGTATCGCGACTACCGGGTGTTCCGGGGAGGCGGGTTCGCCGACGACGCGTGGAGCGTGCGCGCCTCGACCCGGCGCGGGGGAGCACCGCGCACCCATCACGAGGATGTGGGGTTCCGATTCGCGCGCGGCGGCTTCGACACCGTCACGGCGGCGCAGGGCTGGTCCGCCTCCGCCGATCGCGAACGCGCCGAGACCGATGGGCCGCTCCCGCCCGGGTGGACGCCGCTGCGCGCCACGTCGGCACTCTCACGTCCTTGCTGAACGACGTCGGCTCCGCGGGCAACCTGGTCGACGACGCCCACCTCGCCGCGCTGGGTGCGACCCGACCACCGCGTCAGCCGCTAGGGCAGAGGCGCGCCATTTCGTGATCTGACATAATGTGCATTATCGGCGTTGTGATTCACGGTCCATCCCGACGCACACGCCGCGCGATCACAGCGCGCCGGCGACGTCCGTCTGAGCGAAGTCATCACCCTTGAACAGCAGAGGCGCGCCCAGGAGGCACGCAGGTGCCACATTGCATGGTCCTCTCCTCTCGGCCATAGGCTCGAGGCGTGCTGGATACGCTCACCGGGTTCGTCGTCGTCGGCGTGGCGATCCTCATCGGCTGGATCCTCGGACGCATCGACCTGCTCGGCCCGCACGCCCGGCATGTTCTGAGCCGCCTGACGTTCTTCGTGCTGTCGCCGTTCCTGCTGTTCGTCGTCCTCGCGCAGGCCGACATCCATATGCTCTTCTCGGCGCTGCTGCCGGTCTCGGCGATCGCCGCTGCCGCGGTGTTCCTCGTCTACGTCGTCATCGCACGGTTCGCGTGGCGACGCAGCGTCGGCGAGACGCTGATCGGGACGCTGTCGGCCGGCCAGGTCAATTCCAACAACATGGGAATCCCCCTGTCGCTGTACCTGCTGGGCAGCGCCGCGTACCCGGCGCCGGTGATCCTGCTGCAACTGCTCGTGTTCACCCCGCTCTCGATGGCCCTCTTCGAGGCCGTCTCGACGGGCCAGCGCCGCGTCATCCCCATCGCCCGCCGTGCCTTGACCAACCCGATCGTGATCGGCTCGGTCGCCGGCGTGCTCGTCTCGCTGTCCGGGGTGACCCTGCCCCCGCCCGTGCTCGAGCCGGCGACGCTGATCGCGGACGCGTGCGTACCGGTGCTGCTCATCACCTACGGGATATCGCTGCACGGCCAGCGCGTGCTGGCCCGTTCCGGCCGCCGCCGCGACATCCTGCTCGCCACGTCTCTGAAGCTCCTCGCCATGCCGCTGGCCGCGTGGGCCGCGGCGGAGTTCCTGTTCGGGCTGACGCCCCAGGACGTCCTGATCGTCACGGTGCTCGCCGCGCTGCCGACGGCGCAGAACGTCTTCAACTATGCGCAGCGCTACGACATCGGCGAGACGATCTCGCGGGACACGATCTTCCTGACGACGGTCGGCTGCGTGCCGGTCCTGCTCGTGATCATGCTGCTCCTCGGTGGCACCCCGACGGGGTGACCGCCGCCACGTCACCCCACGTCATTTCCGCGTCTGCGCTCCCCGCGGGTCTATCCTGAAGGCGCAACCTCACAGGAGGTTCTCAGAAAGGTGTTCGTCATGACCACAGCAACTCCCCTCGGCAAATCGGACGTCAACGCGATCCGCACTGCGCTCGGCATCGGCGGGATCCTGACTCTCGTCGCGGGCATCCTCATCCTGGTCTGGCCGGCTCAGTCAGCACTGGTCGTCACCTGGATCCTGGCGACCTATGCGGTCGCGATCGGGCTGACGTACGCCGGTCTCGGCATCTTCTCGCGGGCGAAGACCGGATGGTCCCGAATCGGGCATGTCCTGCTCGGGCTGCTGTTCATCGCCGCGGGCGTCGTCGCCTTCCTCAACCTCACCGCGACCAAGCTCCTGCTCGCCGTCTTCGTCGCCGTCCTCGTCGGCATCGCGTGGATCGTCGAGGGAATCGTCTCGCTGTCCACGCTCGGCGATGCGAAGTCGCGGGGCTGGACCATCTTCTTCGCGATCATCAGCGTGATCGCGGGCGCCTATCTCCTCTTCTCACCGCTGTGGGGCGCAGTCGTCCTGTGGTGGCTGCTGGGTGTCATGCTGATCGCGATGGGACTCCTCAACGTCGTCCGCGCGTTCAGCTTCGGCAAGTAGCGTCACAGCGATGCCCCGGGGTCAGGCGATCCCGGGGCATCGTGCTGTCCGCGCTCAGCCGGTCGGGAGGTGCCGCGCCCACCACTCGAGGACGGCGTCGAACCGCTGGACGCGATGACGGGGCGCTCCCGAGCGTGTCAGCTCGTGGTCCTCCCCCGGGAAGATCAGCATCTCGGCCGGGGTGCCCTGACGCTTGAGCGCCGAGTAGTAGCGCGTGGCCTGCTCGATCGGGCAGCGATAGTCCAGCTCGGCGTGCAGCACCAGGGTCGGCGTCCGCACCTGGCCGACAACGGCGAGGGGGCTCTGCGCCGCCATGCTCTCCGGATCGGTGCCGACGTACTCGTCACCGAAGAACGTGCCGATGTCGCTCGTGCCCTGGAAGCTGATCGGGTCCAGAAAGCCGCGCTCGACGATCGCGGCGGCGAAGCGGTGATCGTGCGCGATGATCCAGGCCGTCAGAAATCCGCCGTACGAGCCGCCCATGACGCCCACGCGGGCACCGTCCAGCCGGGCGTCCCCGGCGACAGCGCCCTCGAGGAAGTCGATGACGTCGTGGAAGTCGACCGTGCCCATCGCCCGGCGGATGCTCCGCCCGTGCGCGCGTCCGTAGCCGGCACTCCCCCGCGGGTTGCAGTAGACGACGGCGTAGCCGGCATCCACCAGTACCTGCGTCTCGTCGAACGGGTGTATGCCGTACTGAGCATATGGTCCGCCGTGGATCTGCAGGATGACGGGGAACGGCCCCTCCCCTGCAGGCGCGGCGATCCAGCCGTGCACGCGATAGCCGTCGCGTGCGGTGATCTCCAGCTCGCGCGGGACGACGATGCCCGCTGCACGCAGACCCGCACCGAAGTCGGTGAACGGAGCCCGCCCGATCTGGACGAGCTCGCCGAAGGTCGATGATGTGGCGAGGGAAGCCACGATGCGCCCGTTCTGCGCGGCGGCATGCCCGTTCACCTCGACGTCGCCCTCGTAGACCGGCACGGTCTCCCCTGTCCGTGTGACACGAACGAGCTCGACGCGTCCGCGGGTGCGATGCTGCACGAGGACGTCCTCGCCGACCGGCGTGACGTGCGTGCCCACTTCGCCGACGTCGAGGGTGTCCGGGTCTGTCAGCCGCACCGGCTCGTCGCCGTCCAGCATCCACAGCGCGACGGGCGGGGCGACGAAGTCGATGTGGGAGGTCCCCGTCGCGGCGGCGCGCATGACGATGACGCCGTCGTCCGCGACGACGACCTCGTCGATCGACAGGCCGGCGTCGCGCCCGAGCACGACCCGCTCGCCGGATCCGTCCGACCGGACGGCGACGAGTGGCGTGCGCAGATCACGCGCGGCATCTTCGACCGCGTCGACGATCGTGAGCACCTCGGCGCCGTCGGCCGTGAACGTCACTCCGGCGTGGGAATGCCGACCGGACGTGAGCTGGACCGCGTCGGCAGCGACGACCGTGCTGCGGGCCTCGGGCTCGTCCTCGGCCCGCACCCTGGCCGCGGGCGTGAGCCCGGGCTCGGCCGCCAGATCCGGCGCGTCTACCACGAAGACGTGCGCGGGACGGTCGCCGATGTATCCGACGCCGTTGGCGTGCCAGCGGATGCCGGTGATGCGCCGCGGTGCCTCAGCCGACGCCTCCAGCCCCGTCACCGTCCCGTACCGGCCGTGTTCGGGGACGGGCGCGGCGAAGGCCAGGCGCGCGCCGTCGGGCGACCAGGCGAACGACCGGACGCCGAGCGGAGCATCCGTCACCTGCACCGGCTCTCCGCCGCCGGCCTCGACGACCCACACCTGCGGTCTGTCCTTCGCGTCGCCGCGCAGGAACGCGACCCGTGTGTCATCGGGCGAGAGCTGCGGCGACGTGTCTGCGATGCCGCGCGTCAGGGGGCGCAGCGTGTGGGTGCGCTCCACCTCCGCGTACTCGGCTGCGCTGCGCGTCAGCGCGGACGACTCGGGGTCGGCACCGAAGTCGACCCGGTGCAGTCGACCCACATACCGGTCGGCTTCGATCGAGGGTCGTGAGGTGGCGAAGACGGCGAAGGAGCCGTCGCGTGCGATCGTGGGGCGGCCGACCGAGATCAGCGTCTCGATGTCGAGAGCCCGCAACGTCACTCCCCCGCGAAGGAGCCGGTGTCGCCGACCAGACGCGTGTGGTCGGCGGGGACGGGATCGACGGCTGCGCGCGCGACCTCGGCGGCGAACTCGGCGACGTTGTAGAGCTTGCCGGCATCCTCTCGCCGTGACGCGATGGCACCGGGGTTCGCGCGCTCGAGGAGCGTCGCAGTGATGGTTCCCTCGATCATGTCTCCCGAGACGACCGTGAAGCCGATCCCCTTCTCCGCGAGCGCCGGGAGGCGTTCGCGGAGCGCGTCCTCGCCCGCGCGCTTCGAGAGCGCGACCGTCTCGTACTCGGGCATGGTCGGCGTTGTGCGGATGAAGTGCGCCTGGTGACTCGTGACGAACACGACCCGCGAGCCGTCGCCCAGCAACGGCTCGGCCGTCTCGAGGACACGGACCTGGGCATCGCGGTTGAGGGTCAGCGCGTAGTCCTCCGCCATCCCGCTCTCCATTCCGCCCGACGCATTGAGGACGAGGATGTCGAGGCGGCCGAAGCGCTCGCCGACGGTGCGGAACATCTCCTGCACCGCGGCGGGGTCCGTCAGGTCGGCTCCGACGACGACGGCCTCGACGCCGAGCTCACGAAGCTCGGTCGCGAGCTTCTCCGCGCGCGGCGCCTTGTTGCGGAAGTTGATGACCACGTTCGCCCCGGCCTGGGCGAAGTAACGGACGGTGTCGGCGCCGATGCCGCGCGACGACCCCGTGACGAGGGCTGTCCGGCCGCTCAGGGACCCGGCGGGAAGGACCGGGGATGCGGCGGAAGAGGGCTGAGACATGGGTGGCTCCTGCTGCGTCATGGGGAGGCTCCGGCGACACCGAAGGCACGTCCGAGCCTATCAACGGGCGGCGGCCTCGACCCGAGTGTTAGTGTTCGAGAAACGTCGCACGGAGGGAGTGGCAGTGCTGCCGGATCTGACCCAGTACGTCTGGATCGCATGGCTCGTGCTGGCGTTCCTGTTCGTCATCATCGAGCTGCTCACGCTCGAGTTCACCTTCCTCATGCTCGCGACGGGCGCGTTGCTCGGCGGTCTCGGCGTGAACCTGCTCGGCGGCCCGTGGTGGCTGCAGGTCCTCGCCGCCGCGGCGGTCTCGGCGCTGTTGCTGTTCACGATCCGTCCGCTGCTGCTGCGCGCGCTGAGACGAAGCAGCAGGCTCACTCCCACCAACGTCGATGCCCTGTACGGCATGGGTGCGCGCGTCGTCGAGCCGTTCGTCGACGACTCCGGATCGGTCAAGCTCGACAACGGCGAGACATGGACGGCGCGCCCGGCCGCGGGCGCCTCCGGCCTCGAGGTCGGAACGCGCGTCGTCGTGACCGCCGTACTGGGCGCCACCGTCGAAGTCTCCCTCCCCGAAAGGACCGCAGACCATGGTTGACACACCGCTCGTCGTGAACATCGGGGCCTTCGTGGGCCAGATCTTCATCATCGTGCTGCTCGTCGTCGTCGCGATCTTCGTCGTCGTGGTGATCTTCCGCTCGATCCGGATCATCCCGCAGGCCTACGCCGGCGTCGTCGAGCGCCTCGGCCGCTACCAGCGCACTCTCAGCCCCGGGCTGAACATCCTGGTCCCCTTCATCGACCGCCTGCGCCCCCTCGTCGACATGCGCGAGCAGGTCGTCTCGTTCCCGCCGCAGCCGGTCATCACCGAGGACAACCTCGTGGTGTCCATCGACACCGTCGTATACTTCCAGGTCACCGACGCGCGCGCGGCGACCTACGAGATCGCGAACTACCTGAGCGCCGTCGAGCAGCTGACGACCACGACGCTGCGCAACGTCGTCGGTGGGCTGAACCTCGAGCAGGCGCTCACCAGCCGTGACAACATCAACGGCCAGCTGCGCGTCGTGCTCGACGAGGCGACCGGCAAGTGGGGCTTGCGCGTCAACCGCGTCGAGCTGAAGGCGATCGATCCGCCGCACTCCATCCAGGACTCGATGGAGAAGCAGATGCGTGCCGAGCGGGAGCGGCGCGCGACCATCCTCACCGCGGAAGGGTCGAAGCAGGCGCAGATCCTCGAGGCGGAGGGCCGCCGACAGGGAGAGATCCTGCGCGCCGAGGGCGACAAAGAGGCCGCCGTCCTGCGCGCCCAGGGCGAGGCGGAGGCGATCAGCACGGTCTTCAGCGCGATCCATGCCGGCAACCCCGACGACAAGCTGCTGGCCTACCAGTATCTGCAGACGCTGCCGAAGATCGCCGACGGCAGCTCGAGCAAGCTCTGGATCATTCCGACCGAGTTCACCGATGCGCTCAAGGGGCTGACCGGCGCGTTCGGCGCCGGTGCTGCGAAGGGTGTCGCAGGCGCGACCGCGACACCGACATCCGCTCCGGACGTCGCGCGCCCGGAGCACGGTGCCGCGCACGTTCCGCCGCCGGCCGACGCCGTGCCGTGACGCATCCGTGGTTCACGGCATCCGCGGCTCCGCGGGTGCTGGCTCATCGCGGGCTCGTGCCGCCGGATGCCGAGGGCATCGTCGAGAACACCGTCGCGGCGTTCGCCGCCGCCCATGCCGCGGGCGCCCGCTACGTCGAGTCCGACTGCCACCTCACCGCAGACGGCGTGGTCGTGCTCCTGCACGACACGGACCTCGCCCGCATCGCGGACGATCCGCGCCCGGTCGCCTCGCTGACCCGGCGCCAGCTGGACGATGTCCTCGCCGCGCGCGGCGGACTGGCCACCCTCCCAGAGACACTCGAGGCGTTTCCCACGCTGCGATTCAACCTCGATGTGAAGGTCGACGCGGCGGCCGAGGCGGTCGGCCACACGGTCGCCCGTCACGCCGACCGGGTGCTGCTCACGAGCTTCTCGGACGACCGGCGCGACCGCGCGCTCCGGGCGGCTCGGCAGGCGGGCGGAGAGCCGGCGACATCGCCCGGGACGGCGACGATGGCCCGCGCGCTGGCCGCCGTCCGGTTGCGCTCCCGTCGCCTGCTGCAGCGTGCGCTGGACGGCGTCGACGCGCTGCAGATCCCGGAGCGGCATCGCGGGATCCGTGTGCTCTTCCCGCGCCTGATCGATGCTGCCCACCGCCTCGGCGTCGAGGTGCACGTCTGGACCGTCAACGATCCCGCCGACATGGTGCGGCTCCTCGATCTGGGCGTCGACGGACTCGTGACCGATCGCGCCGATGAGGCCCTCCGCGTGGTCGCCGCGCGCCGGTGACCGGCGACCGCTGAGCATCGGCTGTGAAAGGCGGCCCCGGCTCGTCCGTTCGGATGATCCGCCCAGGTGGACGCGTTATACCTGAGGACGACGAGAGGACCACACAATGGCAGATCGCAGCCTGCGCGGCATGCGGCTCGGCGCTTCCAGCCTACAGAGCGAGGAAGGCGTCGTGTTTCACGAGCGCACCAACCACACCTACGTCTGCACCGACTGCTCGCGCGAGACGGTGATGACCTTCGCGGCCGACGCCGAAGTTCCCGACGCCTGGGAGTGCCGCACGTGCGGCGCCGAGGCCGTCCGTCGGGTCGGCGACTCGGTCGTAGAGATCGACCACTCCGGCGACAAGGTCGCCCGCACCCACTGGGACATGCTGCTCGAGCGCCGCACGATTCCCGAGCTCGAGGAACTTCTCGAAGAGCGCCTCGCCCTGCTGCGCGAGCGCCGCGGTGGTGACACCACGCGCCTGACCGCCTGAGTCAGCCCACTTCCACGACGCCGTCCCTGATCGGGGGCGGCGTCGTCGGCGTGCGACGACGCGTGAAGACGGCCACGGCGACGAGGGTGAGCAGGCTGCCCCAGCCCAGCAGCAGCTGGACGGCCGGCCCCACGATGACGGCAGAGGTCAGCCCCGTGCGCAGGGGCACGTCGGTGACGATCGCGCCGGCCTCCCCCGCCGGCAGCCCCGCGATGAGGGTGCCGTCCGGGGCGATCACCTGGCTGGTGCCCACCGTCGAGAGGTTCACCACCGCGCGGCCCGTCTCGATCGCGCGCATCCGCGCGAACGCGAGCTGCTGCAGGTTCTCGTCGGTGTCGCGGAAGTCGGCGTTGTTGGTCTGGAACATGAAGACCTGCGCACCCTCGCGCGCACCCGTCCAGATGACGTCGTCGTAGATGACGTCGAAGCAGATCGCGAGGCCGACACCGACGCCGTCCACGTCGAAGAACGGGAGGTTGGTGCCGGGAGTGTACTCGCGCTGGATGAGGCCGACGAGGTCGGGCGCCAGCATCTCGTAGAACCAGCGGTCCGGGACGTACTCCCCCATCGGCACCGGGTGGGACTTGTCGTGATAGGCGATCGGATTCTCGGCACCGGCACGCCACAACATCGAGGTGTTGAACACGTCCTCGCCGCGCTGGGTCGCCGCGTTGACCAGCAGCGGTGCGTCGAGCCGCGCCGAGAGTCGGTCGAGCACGCGCGCGACCGATGCGTTGTTCGTGGGATCGGCGTCGATGCCGCCCTCGGGCCAGAGCAGGACGTCGAGGTCCTCGTCCAGCAGCGGCTCGGTCGCGTCTAGCTGTGCCTGCAGCACCGCGTACGGCGCACGCTCATCGAAGTAGCCCGCCGGACCGTTGCCCTGCACCGCCCCGACACGCATGGTCCCGGCATCCGCCGTCGCGAACTGCGGCGTCGCCACCAGCAGGACCGCGGTGACCAGCGCCGGCAGCGCCGTGCGGACCTCGCGTCGACGTCCCACGCGCACCCACTCGACCACGGCGGCGACGAACAGCACCATCAGGAAGGTGAGGCCGGACACACCGGTCCACGAGGCGACGTGCGCGAGCGGGCTCTCGGCTTGGCTCATGCCGATCCTGCCCCAGGGAAAGCCGGTGTACGGCCAGGAGCCGAGGAACTGCTCCCGCGCCGTCCACAGTCCGGCCACGAGCACGGGCAGCGCGATGAGTCGTCCGGCGGTGCCCGGGGCGACGCGCGGCATCCAGCGATAGGCCAGCGCGATCAGGATCGCCCCCAGCCCGCTGAGCAGCGTCTCGATGCCGGCGAGGGCGAACAGCGGCACGGGACCCAGGTAGCGCGTGATCCAGGCGATGTGGATGAGGTAGAACGACGCGGCGAAGGCCACGCCGACGGCGAACGCCCCCCACGCCGAACGGCTGATGAGCGTGACCAGGGACAGCGCGACGCCCGCGAACGCCAGCGGCCACCACCCGATGTCGGGGAAGGCGAGATCCAGCACTGCTCCCCCGGCGACCGCGACGAGCACGGCGGACCACAGCGGCAGCGGAGGACGCGGACGTTCGGGCACGGATCGAGCCTAGGCGACCGCGGTCAGAGCGAGCTGTAGGCGACGATCCCGCGCCGCACGGCGTCGAGCGCCCTGCGGGCGGTTCCGGCCAGCTCGGCGTCGGCGACGATCGACAGCTGGTCGAGCAGATCGATCGTCTGCTTGGTCCAGCGGACGAAGTCGCCCGCGGCGAGATCGGCTTCGTCGAGCACGCGCTCCAGCGACAGCCCGCGTGCCCACGAGTGCATGGCCTGCGACAGGTCGGCCGCCACGGGCTCGGAGCCGGGCAGATGGTGATCGCGCTCCAGGTCGTCCAGATGTGCCCAGAGGTCCTGCGTCTGACTGAGCGCCTGACGGAACGCCCCCCGCGGCAGACGACCGTCACCGGCCGCCTCGCGGCGCGGTTCGTAGACGAGCGCGCAGGCGAGGGCGGCGAGCCCGGCCGGGTCGAGGTCCTTCCAGATGCCGCGACGCAGCGATTCGGCGACCAGCAGATCTCGCTCTCCGTAGATGCGGCGCATGGTGCGCCCGGCCTCGGTCAGCGCCGCGCTCCCGTCGGCGTCGACGGTCACGTAGTCGAGGGCCTGGAGAACGTCCACGACCCGATCGAACACCCGGGCGACCGTGCCGGTGCGCGTCTCGATCTGGTGCCGCAGCTTGTCCGTCTTGCGCTTCAGCTTCCCGTACCGCTCGGCCCACCGCGCGTGGTGCTCCCGGTCGGGGCAGGCATGGGCGGCATGGCGCTGCATGCGCCGCCGCAGCGACTGGATCTCGTTGAGGCGCTGCTGGCGCGTCTTGTGGGATGCCGTCCGGTCGGCGCGGTTGAGCTTCTCGAGGTCGCTGAGGTCGCGGCGGATCTGTGCGTACTCGGCGAAGTCTCCGCGCTCGCAGGCCATGGAGGTCGCGTAACCGGCGAGCGAGGCCTCGGCCTCCTTGACCTGCCGGGCGAGCCCGACCACGGCGCGGTCGGCCTGGAACTGCGCGAAGGAGGACTCGAGGATCTCGCGCGCCCGCCCCCGGCCGAACCGGTCGATGAGGTTGACCGCCATGTTGTAGGTGGGCCGGAAGCTCGAGTTGAGCGGGTAGGTGCGCCGCGAGGCGAGCGCGGCGACGGCCTGCGGATCCATGCTCTCGGTCCACTGGATCACCGCGTGGCCCTCGACGTCGATGCCGCGGCGGCCGGCGCGGCCCGTGAGCTGGGTGTACTCCCCCGCCGTGATGGCCACACGCGCCTCGCCGTTGAACTTCTCGAGCTTCTCGAGCACGACGGTGCGCGCCGGCATGTTGATGCCGAGGGCGAGCGTCTCGGTCGCGAAGACGGCTTTGACCAGCTTGCGCTGGAACAGCTCCTCGACGATCTCCTTGAAGGTGGGCAGCAGCCCCGCGTGGTGGGCGGCGACGCCGCGCTCGAGGTTCTCGCGCCATTCCCAGTAGCCGAGGACGGCGAGGTCCTCGTCGAGCAGGTTGCGGGTGCGCTCGTCGACGACCCGGCGGATCTCGTCGCGTTCCTCGCGGCTGGTCAGGCGCACCCCCGCGCGGCGCACCTGCTGGACGGCGGCGTCGCACCCGGCACGGCTGAAGATGAAGAAGATCGCCGGCAGCAGGCTGCTGCGCTCCAGGAGCTTGACCACCTCGGGGCGATCGATCCGCTCGATGCGCTGCACGTTCGAGGGCCGCACCGGGCGCCGTCCGCCCTTGTGGGGGCGTTGCGTGTGCGGACGGCGATTCTGCTCGAACGCCTGCCCCTTGAAGGAGCGGATGCGCATGAGCTCCTGGTTGACCTGCGCCGTCGCGATGCCGGCGCGATCGTCGAACAGCGGCAGGAGGTCGCCGCGCACGAGCACGTGCTGCTCGAGCGGCACGGGGCGGATCTCGGAGACGATGACCTCGGTGTCGCCGCGCACGGTGTCGAGCCAGTCGCCGAACTCCTCGGCGTTGGACACCGTGGCCGACAGCGACACGAGGCGCACGGCGGGCGGGAGGTGGATGATGACCTCCTCCCACACCGCACCGCGGAAGCGGTCGGCGAGGTAGTGCACCTCGTCCATGACGACGTACCGCAGGCCGCGCAGCGCCGGCGACCCGGCGTACAGCATGTTGCGCAGCACCTCGGTGGTCATCACGACGACGCGGGCGTTGCCGTTGATGTTCGTGTCGCCGGTGAGCAGTCCCACCTCGCTCTCGCCGTACACGGCCTGCAGCTCGCGGAACTTCTGGTTCGACAGGGCTTTCATCGGCGTCGTGTAGAAGGCTTTGTCGCCCGGTTCGAGCATCGCCAGATGGATGGCGAACTCGCCGACGATCGTCTTTCCGGCGCCGGTGGGGGCGGCCACGAGCACGCTGCGTCCGGCCTCCAGCGCATGGCACCCCGCGACCTGGAAGGGATCGAGATCGAAGCGCTGCGCGGCGGCGAAGGCCGCCGTGACCGGGTGGGCCTTCGCCGCCTCGGCGCGGGCGAAACGGTCGGCCGCGTCGGTCACGGGGTGATCCCGAACTCCGTGCGCTCGCGCTTCGCGCGGCGCCGGTCGAAGAGCATCGACAGCCCGGCGGCGGCGAAGAAGAGGACGACCAGGATGCCGGCGAGCAGGAGCATGCTCACCACGTCGGCGGCCGGGGTCGCCAGACCGGCGAAGACGGTCGCGAGCAGGACCGCCACGCGCCACGCCTTGAGGATCGCCCGACCGGTGATCACCCCGGCGAGATTCAGGGCGACGAGGAAGACCGGGAGCACGAACGCGACGCCCACGACGATCAGCAGCTTGAACACGAAGTCGTAGTAGTACTTGCCCTCGTACATGTTCACCGAGCCCTCCGGTGAGAACGAGGCCATGATCTCCACGATGTGGGGCATGATCCACCACGCGGTGAAGCACCCCGCGAAGAACAGCGGTACCGCCGCGGCGGCGAAGCCGACGGTGTAGCGGACCTCCTTGCGGGTCAGCCCGGGCATGAGGAACGCCCACAGCTGCCACAGCCACACCGGCGCCGACAGGATGATCCCCACCACGAACGCGACCCGCAGGCGCATGTCGAACGGACCCGTGATCGTCGAATACAGCAGCCGGACGATCGCCTCCGGATCATCGCGGCGCTGCTCCGCCACGATCCGGATCGGCTCGGTCATCGCCCAGATGATCCAGTCCGAGAGGATGAAGCCGGCCACCATCGCGACGATCAAGCCGATCCCGGCGATGATCAGGCGTCGACGGAACTCACGCAGATGCTCCGCGAGGGACATCCGCTTGTCCCGCAACGGTGCGTCGTCCTCCCGCGAGCGAGGTCGCTCGGCCGTGGCCACCGGTGGCTAGGGCTTGGGTTCCGCGCCGCCGGCCGGCCCGGCCCCGGCATCCCCGGGCGGCGTCGGCTCCGCCGCGGTCGACGCGGCGGTACCGTCGGCGACGGTCGATCCGACCCCATCGGCCGGACCGTCCTGCTTCATGGCCTTCATCTCGCCCTTGAAGATCCGGGCCGACTGGCCCATGCTCTTGGCCAGCGCAGGCAGCTTGGCCGCACCGAACAGCAGGATGATGACGATGAGAAGGATCCACAGGTGCGGACCGGCGAACAGGTTGGAAGGCATGACATCCCCTCGTCAGAGCTTGGTGCCAGTGTACCTGCCGCACTGACGAGGACGGTCAGCGACCCTGCGCCGTCTCAGCGGTACTGCGCGAGTCCCGCGGCCGCCCAGTCGGCGGCCGCCTGGCGCGCCGTCTCGGGTGCGGTGATCTCGACCTCGCCGCCGAGGCGGGCCGCGACGCGCTTGAGGCTGCGCTCGTCGGCGACGCGCAGCCGCGCCGTGCGCTCCTCCCCGTCGCCGGACACCGACGCCGGGTCGAGGTAGTCCCCGAGCAGCGGCACGACCGCGGCACGGCAGCGCACCTCCACGACGGCGTCGGTCGCGCTGCCCTCGAACAGGTCGGGCACCGGCTCGGCGCCGTGACTGATCGGGATGCCGGTGAGCTGCACGTCCGAGACACGGTCGAGGTGGAAGGTGCGCATGGCCTCGCGCAGGTGGCACCAGCCCTGCAGGTACCACTGCCCGCCGGCGATGTGCACCTTGGCGGGGTCGACCGTACGCGTGGTGGCGGGGGCATCCGGGGCCTTGTAGGCGAACGAGACGGCGACGCCCCGGCGCAGCGCCTCGGCGACGGCGACGCGCACGTCGTCGACGGCCTCGGGCGCGACGATGACGTCGGCGGGCGCGCTGGACGCGCCGCGGGAGAGCTTGGCCAGCAGCCCCTGCACGACGCCGGTGTCGCCGACGCCGGGCAGCGACGCCGCGAGCTGCAGTCCGGCCAGCAGGGCGGCCGCCTCGCGCGCCGTCAGGCGGGGCGTGCGCTCCAGGCCGACGGTGTTCGTGATCGCGATGACGTCCTGCTGCTCGAGCAGGTCCCAGTCGATGTCGAACAGCTCGTTCGCCATCTGCCAGAAGCCGCTGTCGCCGGGCAGGCCGATGACGGTGAGCTTCTCGACCATCGCGCGCATCTCATCGCGGCTCACATCGAAGTCGGCGGCCGCGTCGGCCACCGACACCTCGCCCTTCGCGATGAGATACGGGACGAGCTGGAGGATCAGCGCGGCCCGGTCGGTCGCCACCAGCGGCTTGGCGCTCATGCCGCAGCTCCCGTCGTCGCATGCCGGGCGACGACGCGCTCGAGACGCGCGACGACCTGGTCGCGCAGCGCCGCCGGCTCGACGACGCGGACCTCGGGTCCGTACGAGGCGAGCTCGTCGGCGAAGATGTGGACGTCGACGTAGGGCACGTGGAATCCCTGGTCGGCGGGGGTCGCGCGCCGGCTGAGCCGCAGCGACGCCTCGGTGCCGGGCACGATCTCCAGCAGCGCCCGCTGCCGTTCCGCGACCTCCTCGAGGCCGGCGAGGGCCTTCTCCCCCGCTGCCTCGCGCAGCGCGAGGTCGAACCCGGTCCGGGTCGTCACGACGTCCGAGGAGATGCGCGCCAGCAGGAAGGTGCGCTCGGCGTCGACACCCAGGTCGTGACCGTACACGTGCCAGCGGCCCTCGTACTCGAGCAGCGCGAGCGGCTGGATGCGGCGCCGGCGCGCGTCGGCATCGCCGCCCTTGAGATAGTCGAACTCGACGACCCGTCCCTGCTCGATCGCGCGCTGCAGCGGCGCGAACGCGGGTTCGCGCAGGTTGATCCGCGGCGAGTAGCCGGCGATGGGCGCATCGACGTCGTTCCCGAGCGCACGGATCTTCCGCAGCCCGCTGCGCGCCTGTGCCGACATGGAGGTGTCGCTCCACACACCGCCGGCGAGGTTCAGCACGGCCAGCTCGGCCGGCGTGAACGCGATGTCGGCGGGCAGCTCGTACTCGGCCGTCGGCACGCGGTAGCGGGCCTCGCGCAGATCGTCGGGATCGGCGTAGTCGCCGATGGTCTCGATCGGCACGCCGAGACCGCGCAGATTCTCCTTGTCGCGCTCGAACATCTTCTCCAGCGCGTCCTTCGACGCCCCGGCCTCGTGCTGCTCGCGATACCCCGACACCGAGGTGAGGATCGTCTCCTTCGTCAGCCCCTGCTCGGTCGCCATGAGGGCGACGACGAGGTTGACGAGACGCTCTTCGGGTGCGCTGCGGTTGGGGTCGGTGGCCACGCGATCATCCTAGGCCCGGTGCGACGCGGTGCCGGCGCCGGCCCGCGCTCACGGAATCGCGGCGGGCTCGTCGAGGCCGAGGATGTCGATGACGAAGACGAGCGTGGCCCCACCCGGGATGGCGCCCTGACCGGCGTCGCCGTAGCCCAGCTCCGGGGGGATGACCGCGAGGATCTGGGATCCGACCGTCTGGCCCTCGAGCGCCTGCGCGAAGCCGGGCACGACGCCGTCGAGCGACATCGGCGCGGACGCGCCCTTCTCCCACGACGAGTCGAACACCTCGCCGTCGGCCCACGTCACGCCGGTGTAGTGCACGCGCACGGGACGGTCGCCGGTGACCTCGTCGCCGTCGCCCTTCTTGAGCACCTGCACGACGAGGTCGGCGGGCGGGTCGATGTCGGGGACGACGATGCCGGGGCGGCCGTCGGGCGCGAGGACGACGCTGGGCAGGCCGCGCGTGTCGTTGTACTGCGGCGCGCCGTCTGCGGCGGCGAGATAGACCTTCTGCAGGTCGAGGACCATGACGGCGGCCTGGTCGCCGGTCAGGCCGAGGTTGGCGCGGGCCTCATCGGCCAGGTCGCTCGGAGCGACGGCTGCGACGATCCGCGAGCCCTCGGTCGCGCACTCGAGCATCGCGGCGATGCCCTCGTAGTACTCGCCCCACTGCGCCACCGGCGTGACCTGCGTGCCCGAGGCAACGACCGTCTCGCCGGTCTGGCCGTCGAGGATCGCGACGGAGAACTGCACGTCCTGCGCGCGCGTCGTGACGGCACGCCCCTCGCCGACGGTGACGTCCGCGAACACGGTCTCGTCGACGAACACGGGCGCGGTCGTCGTGGCGCCGGGCTGGCCGACCGGTCCGGACACCTCGATGAGGTCGAGGGCGGACGAGTCGGAAGTCACCCGCTCGCACCCCGCAGCGGGTGCTGCAGACGAGCAGCCCACGAGGGTCAGAGCGGTCAGTCCGAGGACGGCGAGAGCAGCAGGAATCCGGCGCACCGGATCAGTCTACGTCGTCGTCCGGCTCCGCCCCGTCCGCGTGCAGGCTCCGCACGCCGTCGGCGGCGCGCTGGGCCTCACGGATCCGCTTGCGCAGGTTCTTGTCGGTGATCTCGCGGTCGCCCACCGCCCCGGGCGTCCACAGCTCGACATCCTCGTCGGCGTAGCTGGGCTTCTTGAGCGCGCGCTTGCGCACGTCGGGCGGCACCGCCCCGGGCGCCAGGCGGCGTGCCGTGATGAGGAAGCCCGTGTGCGCGACCATCCGGTGGTCGGGGCGCACCGCCAGCCCCTCGACGTGCCAGCCGCGCACCATCGTCTCGGTGGCCTCGGGGTCGGTGAACAGACCCGTGCCGCGGAGGTACTCGGCGACGCGGCTGAGCTGCGTGGCCGTCGCGATGTAGCACAGCACGACGCCGCCGGGCACGAGCGCGTCGGCGACGGCGTCGATGCACTCCCACGGAGCGAGCATGTCGAGCACGACCCGATCCACGGATGCCGGAGCGACGGCGTCCGGCAGCTGCTCGACGAGATCGCCGACCACGACCCGCCAGTTGTCGGGCGCATGCCCGAGGAAGGTCTCGACGTTCGCCTCTGCGACCTCGGCGAACTCGGCGCGGCGCTCGAACGAGACCAGCCGTCCGCCGGCGCCGACAGCGCGCAGGAGCCACAGCGACAGGGCACCCGATCCCACACCCGCTTCGACCACGGACGCGCCGGGGAAGATGTCTGCCGAAGCCAGGATCTGCGCGGCGTCCTTCGGATAGACGATGGCCGCACCGCGCGGCATCGACATCACGAAGTCGCGCAGCAGCGGGCGCAGCGCAAGGTACTCGTGACCGCCGCTGCCCGTGACGACCGAGCCGTCCGGCTGGCCGACGATGTCGCCGTGCCGCAGGACGCCGTGGTGCGTGTGCAGCTCGCCGCCCTCGCGCAGCGTGACGGTGTGCAGACGACCCTTGGGCCCGGTCAGCTGGACGCGGTCGCCGTAGCGGAACGGGCCGCGCGGCCGCAGATCGAGGCTCACCGGCGTGCCTCCGCACGGTGCCCGGCGTGGAAGTCGGCGACGTCGGCGACCGTGCGTCCCGCCAGTGTCGGCCACAGCGCGTGGGCGCCGACACCGGTCAGAGACACGATGTTCGGCACCCCGATCGAGGCGATGCCGGCGGCGAGCGAGGAACGCAGCCCGTTGGGCGAATCCTCGATGGCGACGACGTCGGCGGGCGCGACGCCGAGCGCGTCACAGGCCTGCAGATAGGGATCGGGGAACGGCTTGGGCCGGGCGACATCGTCGCCGGCGATCACGAGGTCGAAGGCGGCGAAGTCGATGAGGCCGACGATCTCGTCGGCCATGCGACGCATCGACATCGTGACCAGTGCCGTGCGGATGCCGGCATCCTTCAGGCTCTTGAGCAGGTCGCGTGCCCCCGGACGGAACGGGACCCCCTCTTCGCGCAGGCGGCGCCGCACGTCGTCGGTCAGATGGTCGACGATCTCGGTCACGCCCATCCGCACGCCCGCGCCCTGGAGGACGCGGGCCGCATCCTCCAGCCCCATGCCCACCATCTGCAGCGACTGCTCGTGGGTCCAGGTGCCGCCGAATCGTTCGACGAGGGGCGTCTCGGCGGCCATCCAGTGCGGCTCGGTGTCGACGAGGGTGCCGTCCATGTCCCAGAGGACGGCGGCGGGCAGAGGCGAGGTCACCGCTCCATGGTACGGGGGTCTGCGGGAGCGGGCTCGCTCGCGCGCTCGGCCCCCGGGGCGTGCCGGCCCGGCGTATCGTGGGGGGAACGAATCGGAAGGGATTCTGTGGAGACAGACGCTGTGGACACGCCCGCTGTGGACACGCTGGGACCGCGCGTGCTCGTCGTCGCGTTCGACGGTTGGAACGATGCGGGCGAGGCTGCGACGGCGGCCGCCGCCCAGGTGCGCGATTCGGGATCGTACGAGCAGGCGTTCGCCGTGGACCCGGAGCTCTACTTCGACTACCAGTACACCCGTCCGCAGATGAAGCTCGATGCCGACGGACAGCGCACGCTCAGCTGGCCCGACGCGACGCTGTGGCGGCCGACGGCGCCGACCGAGGGCACGCGGCTGTGGCTGCTGACCGGCGTGGAGCCGGCCCGCGCGTGGCAGTCGTTCGCGGCGGAGTTCATGGACATCGCCCTGAGCGAGGACATCACCGGGCTCGTGGCTCTCGGCTCGATGATGAGCGACGTCCCGCACACCCGCCCGATCTCGGTCTTCGCCGGCAGCGACAACGAGGCGCTGCGCACGGCGCTCTCGCTGGAGCGGTCTACTTACGAGGGGCCGGTCGGCATCCTGAGCGTCCTGGCGCACGCGGCCGAGGCCGCCGGCATCCCCACCGCCGCGCTGTGGGCGAGCGTGCCGCACTACGTCGCCGGCCACACCCCGTCGCCGAAGGCCACCCTGGCGCTGCTGGACCGTCTCGAGGAGCTCACGGGCGCCACGATCGCCCGCGGAGAGCTGCCGGCCGACGCTCTGGCGTGGGAGGCGTCGATCGACGCCGCGGCGGCCGACGACGAGGAGATGACGGACTACATCCGTCAGCTCGAACGCACCCGCGATACGTGGGACTCCCCCGAGGCGTCCGGCGATGCCATCGCCCAGGAGTTCGAGAGGTACCTGCGCCGCGGCGGCGACGGCCCGAAGGACGGCCACCGCGGCGACACCCGCCGGTGATCAGTACGCCTGCAGCACTCCGAGGCTCAGCAGCACGATCAGCACGCCGCCGAGGACGAGCCGGTAGATCACGAACGGCAGGAAGCTGCCGCGCTTGAGGTACTTCATCAGATACGCGATGACGGCGAAACCGACGCCGAAGGCGACGACGGTCGCCGCGATCGTCTCGCCCATCGTGAAGACGGCCGCGCCGGGCTCGCTCAGCGCGTGGGACAGTTCGTAGAGACCGCTGCCGAATACGGCCGGCACGGCCAGCAGGAAGGCGATCTCCGCGGCTGCGGGTCGCTGGTACCCCAGGGCGAGGCCCATCGTCGTGGTCGCCCCCGAGCGTGAGACGCCGGGGACCAGCGCCAGCGCCTGCGCGAAGCCCAGGGCGAGGCCGTGCGGGTAGGTCATGTCCTTCTCGGTCCGGATGCGCTTGCCGAAGGCGTCGGCCGCCCCCAGCAGCAGGCCGAACACGATGAGCACGATCGCGACCAGCCACAGGTTGCGGAACGTGTCGCGGATGACGCTCTGGAAGAGGAAGCCGAGCACGCCGATCGGGAGGGTGCCGATGATGACGACCCAGCCGAGGCGGGCGTCCGGATCGTTGCGCGGCACGGCACCGGTCAGCGACTTCGCCCACTGCGCGATGATCCGGACGATCTTCTTCCAGAAGTAGACGAGAACCGCGAGTTCCGTGCCGATCTGCGTGATCGCGGTGAACGTCGCGCCCGGATCCTGCGCCGACGGCAGGAACTCGCCGACGATGCGCAGGTGCGCGCTGGAGGAGATCGGCAGGAACTCGGTCAGTCCCTGGATGATCCCGAGGATGATCGCCTCGATCAGGTGCATGGAAGCCTTTCAGTACGTGCGGAGCAGATCGACGAGCACGCGCTGGCCGAACACGAGGGCGTCGATCGGGACGCGCTCGTCCACCCCGTGGAACATACCCGTGAAGTCGAGGTCGGCCGGGAGGCGCAGCGGCGCGAAACCGAACCCGGCGATGCCGAGCTCGGCGAGGGCCTTGTTGTCCGTGCCGCCGCCCATCAGGTACGGCAGGACCGGGATGCCGGGATCGTGTCGGTCGAGCGCGCCCACCATCGCCTCGACGAGCCGGCCGGAGAAGGGCACTTCGAGGCCGATGTCGCGGTGGACGATCTCGATCTCGATGTCGTCGCCCACGAGGCGCTGGATCTCGGCGAGGACGGCATCCTCGTGGCCGGGCAGGGTGCGGATGTCGATCGCGGCGACGGCGGAATCGGGGATCACGTTGTGCTTGTAGCCGGCCGTCAGTCCGGTGGGATTGGTCGTCGTCCGGAAGGTCGAGCGCAGGAACGGCGCGGCAGGGCCGGCGCACAGGGCCACGGCATCCGGATCAGCCGGATCGGCGCCCGACAGGGTCGCGAGGCCGTCGACCAGGCCGCGCGTGGTCGAGGTCAGCTCGATCGGCCACGGCGTGCGGCCGAGGGTCGAGACGGCCTCGGCGAGTCGGGTGACGGCGTTGTCGGGGTTCAGTCCGCTGCCGTGGCCGGCCGTGCCGCGGGCACGCAGCCGGATCCAGACGAGCGCCTTCTCCCCCACCTGCAGCAGGTAGGCACGCCGGTCGCCGACGGCGATCGAGTACCCGCCGACCTCGCTGATCGCCTCGGTGGCGCCCGCGAACCACTCGGGGCGGTCCCGGACGACGAGCTGCGAGCCTTCGACGCCGCCGTTCTCCTCGTCCGCGAAGAAGGCGACGATCAGGTCGCGCTCGGGACGCTCGCCGGCGCGGAGGATCTCGGCGACCGCCGTGAGGATCATGGCGTCCATGTCCTTCATGTCGACGGCTCCGCGCCCCCACAGCATGCCGTCGCGGATCTCGCCCGCGAACGGATCGACGCTCCAGTCCTCGGCGACGGCCGGGACGACGTCGAGATGGCCGTGCAGCACGAGCGCGGGCTTGTCGGGATTGCGGCCGGGGATGCGCGCCATGACGTTGGTGCGGCGCGGGATCGGCTCGTAGTACTCGGGCGTCAAGCCCAGCGCCTCGAGGTACCGGCCGACGTACTCGGCGGCCTCGCGCTCGCCCTGTGCGCGGCCTTCCCCGTAGTTGGTCGTGTCGAAGCGGATCAGATCGCGCGCGACGCGGGCGACCTCGGGCAGGTCGACGGTCTCAGGCATGTGCTCCACGCTACCCGAGCGCCCCGAGACGGCCGTTCCCCCGCCGAGATGGTCACTCCTGCGCCGAGGTGGCCGACCACCTCGGGAACGGGAAAAGGGCCCCGTCAGGGGCCCTTTTCCCTCTGTGGGCGAGGGGGGACTTGAACTGACCTCGACCCCCTCGCGCCGAGAATCTCGGTGGGGCGTTATGCCGCATAAACTCAACGATCTACGGCATGTGACCTGTGGATAAGTCCACCGCGATACCCCGACCTACAGGTTGCTTAGCACTTTCGTTAGCACTGTGAGGATTGGTTCTGGCCGGTCTGGGACTGGTGACGGCGCTCACTGAAATTCCTCAGTTCTGCTCACCGAAATTCCCCACCCTGGGTCGCTCCGTCGCATGAGGCGGGCCTCCCTCGATGCTGGTGGTCTCTGACCACACACCAGCTTCCGAG